>Ga0184605_10000012_pt1 | contig 77451 bp, 72 predicted proteins | sample PLM0_30_coex_FD_132995 | JGI IMG/M metagenome (GOLD analysis project Ga0184605, IMG submission 132995) | Groundwater sediment microbial communities from an aquifer in East River, Colorado, USA - PLM0_30_coex | ecosystem: Environmental > Terrestrial > Soil > Riparian zone | place: USA: East... | reverse complement strand
CCATTGCGGCGCTGCGTCGCTACACGCCGGCTCGGTTCGCGGGCCGGATTGGCCTGTTCGTGCCGTGCCGGGAATGGCTGCCATCCTCCACGAGGCGGTGGCGAGCCGTGGCGCAGCGTGCGGAGGCGCATGTCGGGCCGGCGGGCTGCAACACCGACACCATGCTCCTCGAGCCCTACGCAGGGTGCTTCGCCGAACACTTTCGGCGCTGCCGCGAAGGCATCGCGCCCATCCCCACCCGGGACTCGGACCCCAAGCTCCGCCTGGCGCTTCTGGCCTGCCGGTCGACCGATTAGATTCTGCTCGCCGAGCGGCGTCGTGGTGGCTGTAGCTCAATCGGTTAGAGCGCTGGACTGTGGCTCCAGAGGTTGCGGGTTCAATTCCCGTCAGCCACCCTGTAGGTCCGTAGCTCAATTGGTAGAGCACCGGTCTCCAAAGGCGGGGGGTCCCATGCGGGCCCCCCGTTCTGTAGTCAGGACGTGGCTTATCGAGGTGCACTTGGCACGTCGCGGAGACCCTGACCGCTACAGTTGTGGGACACTCCCCCCTCGGTGGCGGCGCCTTTCCCCGATCGGCCGCGCCGTCGCGTCACGGGCGCTGCGTCCCCGCCGCCTACGCCCCCGCGCGGCACGCTGACTGCTGGCCCCCGCAACCGGCTCGCCACGGCTGCCCTCGGCCTCGATGCCCCCGTCGGGCCCCGGTCTTCGACCGGGCCCCTCGTGGGCATCGGATCGCCCGAGGGCTCCCGCGTCCCGACGGCTTGCTTGGGGCCGCACCCACCGCGCCGCGCTGTCGCTTGTCGGCGGTACCGACACCGCCCGCGCCTCGCCGACCCGGCCGACTCGGTGCGCCGCCACGGTCTCGCACTGTCGCTAGTCGGCTGCCGTGCGCGGCAACTGTGTGGCGGATCGGGAGTTAGCGAGCGGGACAACACCGGGACAGGGGCGCTCCAACGTGGTGCGTCACCGTCACTTACGAGCACGCAGCGGCCTACGACACCGGTGCTCGAGCCTTCGGTAGCGACACTTCGGTAGCAACATCACGACACCCGATGGACCGGGGGGGAGGTCCCCGGGGTCCCCCCTTGGCGACTTTTTTAGTGTCGGCACTCTGGAGTAGCGACAGCGATGGGGCTAGGCGAGGTTCTGCCAGCCCTTCCGCTGCCCCTGCTCTAGGTCGAGGAGCTGGCACTGCCAGGCGACGGCGGCGTCGAGATAGGCGCGGAGGGCAGGCGGAACGGAGACGCGGGCTAGAGTCAAGCGACGCGCGGCCAGATCTGAGTGCATCACCACACGAGCCTGTGGCACGAGGTGGAGTAACGGTTCGGCGATGTCGAGGCCGGCTTGGGCGAGCCGTTCGGGTGGAGTCGCTTGGTGTAGCCGGTCGAGGGGGCGAAACGTTCGCGGGTACGTGTGCCGGAGCTGCGAGAGCAGGATCGCCGCGGCTTGCGTTCGGTCCCCGCGCCGGGCGACCCAGCGGCGGTATTCGTCGAGCGCCCAGGGTGCGTAAGCAACTGCCGCCTTGAAGGTCTGGCGCCACCGCTCCAACGCCTCAGGCGTGACGTGCCGCGACGGGCGATAGTCCGCGAAACGATCGGCCGTTCTGTGTTGGATGGAGGCGCCGCCCTTTCCCTCGCGCAATCGCCAGAAGGTCACGGCCGGAATCCCTAGGCGTTCGGCCGCGTTCACCCTACCGCCTTCCCACCGTTCGACCTGCTGGCACACTCGCGCGAGCTGCTCGCGATCTCGGACACGCCGTCCCATTCCAAAACCTCCGCGATGCGATGTGGAATGGAATATACGACTTCTGCATCCTTGTGCACACTTCGGAAGGAGGCTGGCGATGGGGTCCGGGAGGGCAACGAAGGTCCCCGGCGTGGCGATCCAGATCCGGGTCCGCCCCGAGGATCTGAAGCGACTCGACGCCGCCCGCAACATGCTCGGCCTTAGCCGGTCGGGGGCGCTCAAAGCGGCTCTGCACTTCTTCCTGGCTCACCTGGAGGTGACCGGTGGTGGCTCAGAACCTCACTGACCTTATCGCGCAGATAGAGGCGCTCCGGCTGAAGGGCTCGCTACGCCGCCAGATCGTCCACGTGGACTCGTGGCAAGATGGAAAGCGCATCACCGTGCCGCACTTACTCGTCGGCGGCCGGCTTGTGAAGTTGACCGTCGAACAAATCATGGAGCTGAAATCGTGACACCTCAAAGGAGGAACATCATGGCTAAGAGCCCGAAGTCCACGACCCCTGCGGTCCCGCCGCGCGACGACGTTAAAGTGACGCCGATCGTCCGGCCGCCCCTGAACCTCCCCGATCTCATCCAGCCGGACACGGGTCGCGGGGTGCCGAACACCACAAAATGACTAAGTCACTCAGTGCCGACACCCTTGCCGAGATCGCTCGGGCTGACAAGCTGTTCGCGCCCTACGAGGAGCTGACGCGACGGCTGGCGGGCCATCGGGCAGAGATGGCCAGCTCGCGCACGCGAGCGACGGACGTGCGTCAGGCGTACCTCGCCGCGCTCGCGGCTAGCGACCAGGCGCGCGTGAGTGCGGCACGGTCGCAGGAGACGGAGCTCCAAGCGGCGATCGCCGCAGGGCCCGAAGTCGAAGCGTTGCTCGAGACCCAAGCGCGCGAGGCGGGGCTGCGCTGGTCGGAGCAGTGGCATATCGCCCGGGAAGCGATCGAAGCCGAGATGCTGGACGGTCTCGCGGCACGACGGGCGAAACTGGACCGGGAAGAAAGCGAGACACGCGCGGCGTGCGCGGCGCGCATCGCCGAGATGCGGTCGTGAAACGATCACCCGCGGCGGCTCCGGCTCCGGTGGCGCTCGGGTCGCTCGAGCAGATCGTCGCGGCGCTCCGCGCGCTGGAGGCCGAGCCGCACAAGGCGAGTGAGAAGCTCGCCGCGTGGAAATTGCTCGCGGCCCTGCTGCCGGACGAGGACCACGCGGGGCTGCGGGCTGCGCTGGAACACCTCTACCCCGCGATCCGCGGGACCCGCGACAAGTTGAAAGCCCTGGCCCTCGCGGTCGAGCTGCTGCCTGCCGAATCCCGGCCCAAGCATTTCGGCGAGCAGGTCGTGCTCGAGATGGCCGGCGATGCCTAAGGCCGCGCCCCGTCTCGTGGACCAGCCGGTGGACTACGGCCCCGACGTGGAGCTCGCGAGTCTCGCGGTGGGCATTGAGCGGCTGCGCGTGACCGTGCAGCGCACGCGGAAGCGGGCGCGCTGCGTCGGGAAAACCTCCGGGTTCACCGCCATGATGGCCTACTGGTGGGAGCCCGAGCCCGGCCGCTGGGTCCCGTCCAAATACGCGCGCACCGCGCCCACGACCGACGCGCGGATGTTGCCCCTACTCGCGCGGTTGTGCCTCGACGCCGCGGCCGAGGCGCAGCGTCAGGGGCTCTTGCAGCCCGAGAATTGGGAGCGCGCCGGATTGGAGCCGCCGGCCGATGCCTGAGCCCACGACGCCCCGCGCCGCGGCCGACTGGCTCCGCTCCTACCGCGGCCGGTTGTGCGCGTTCGCCCGCGACGTGCTCCGCGTGAAGCTCTACCGGCACCAAGAGCCCATCCTCGATGCGCTCGACGCGGGCGATCGCGTCGCGGTGCGCGCCGGGCGTGGCGTAGGGAAGTCGTTCGCCGCCGAAGTGGCGGCCGTCGGGTTCGTCGCGACGCGGCCGCGTTCCAGAGTCTTAATAACGGGTCCTCAATTTGAGAACAGCGTCGTCTCCAACCTGATCCCCGGCATTCACGCGCTGCTGATTCGCTCGCCGCTGCTCGCGTCCATGTTCGCCGTCACCACGTCGGCCGTGTTCGCCCGCTCGGAGACGCTCAAGCGGGTGTGGGGCATCACCGGGGTCGCGAGCGAAACGCCGCAATACATCGAGGGCGCGCACGCCGCGTCACTCCTCTGGATCGTGGACGAAGCCGCGAGCGTCGGCCGCCAGGTCTTTATCTCGGCGATCGGGGGACTCACCGGGGGCCCCGACAACCGCATCCTGCTGATCGGCACGCCGCCGCTCGCGAAGGTCGGCTATTTCCACGCGGTGTTTGAGGGGATGGCCGCATGACGTGGCGCACGCTCACGATCTCCGCGCTCGATGCGATCGCGCCCGACGGCCCCGTGTCGCCCGAGCGGATCGCCGAGGCGCGGGTCACGCTGGGCGAGGAGAGCCCCGAGTGGCATAGCCAAATCCTCGGCATCCCCGCCGACCAGCAACGCGAAACCCTCCTCCCGATGGCGCACTTTTGGGCCGCCGTGCGGCGGCATCCCCTGTTCACCGGCGACCGGCAGGCCGAGGCCCCGCTCGGCTACGACCACTTCGCCTCGGACTATGAGCGCACGATGCGCCGCCGACACTTCGAGCCGACGGAGCAGCCGCTCGTGTGCCTCGCCCTCGATCCGTCGGGGGGCGGGGACGAGGCGATCGTCGCCCTGCGTCAGGGCGGCGTGCTCCTGGCGCTGCGGAAGCTCGACGGGCGCTCCGAGGCCGCGATGGCGGGCGGGGTGGATGCCGTCGTGCGGGAGTGGAACGCGCGACCGGATCGGCTCGCTGATGTGGGCCGGATCATCATCGAGCGGGGCGGCTTCGGGCGCGGGACGACGGAAACGCTTCGCAAGACGTTCGGGGGCGGGCTCGTCGAAACCTGGGATCCGTCCGGCGCGACGCGCGAGCGCACGGTCGGCAACAAGCGCGCCGAGGCGTGGATTAACCTCGCCGTGCTGCTCGAGCGTGGGGAGATCGCGCTCCTCGCCGATGAGCGGCTCGAGCAGGACCTCGCCGCGATCGGCCGGCGCACCGGGGACAATGGCCGGACCTACGTCTCGAAAAAAGAGGACTTGGCGACCGAGCTCGGCCGCTCCCCCGACCGCGGCGACGCCGTCACCCTCGTGTTCTCGGGCTACCGCCCGGGCCACGGGGATAGCGCGCGCGTGCAAGCGGTGCGGTTCGCCATATGACCGCCGGGACCGCCGACGCGGCGTGCGTCCACTGCGCCGAGGGCCCGAACCGGCGCGGGTGTCTCCGGCTCCGGTGGAGCACCAAGGCCGACGGCTGGGTCTGGATGCACCGACAGTGTGAGGAGCGACACCCGACGACGACGACCCCTACGGAGGAGATGCACGATGCTGGAGCACAGCGACCAACTCGACGCGCTCGCCGCCGCGCTGACCAAGGCCCAGGCGACCGTGAAGGGGGCCGTGAAGGATTCGGAGAACCCCCACTTTCGCAGTAAGTACGCCGACCTCGCCTCGGTGTGGGAAGCGTGCCGCGACGCCCTCACGCGGAACGGCCTGAGCGTCGTGCAGCTCCCCGGGTACGCCGACGGCGTGGCGACGCTCGACACGATGCTGCTGCACACCTCGGGGCAATGGATTCGGGGCACGGCGGGCGCGCCGCTCGGGAAGCAGGACGCGCAGGGCGTGGGCTCGGCGCTGACCTATCTCCGCCGCTACGCGCTCGCCGCGGTGGCGAGTGTCTGCCCCGAGGACGACGACGGGGAAGCGGCGGTGAACCGGAAGGCGCCGCAGCCGTTGCACGAGCGCCCGCGCGCGCTGTCCGAGCCCGAGCCGCCCGCCCCGTGGGACGGCGACAACCCGCCGGCCGCGTGGCGCAAGCCCTGGCCGTTCGGCGCGCTGAAGGGGCGCGAGCTGCATACGCTCACGAGCGACGAGCTCGCGGCACAAGTGAAGTGGGCCGAAAAGGCGGGCCGCGGGCTCGACCTCGTGGACACGATGCGGGAGATTCTCGCGAGCCGGGAAGGCGAGTGACGTGACCGCCGTCGCGCTGACCGTGCACTCGCTCGGCGGTACGTGCTACCGCGTCACGGATCCTGCGGGGAGCGGGCACTCGCACGCCGTGGACCTGGCCGCGCGTCCCGTCTGCGACTGCAAGGACTTCGCCTTCCGCGGGCAGGCCCGCCCGTGCAAGCACATTCGCGCCGCGGTGGCGTTTCGGGATGCGGACCCACAAGGCAAACTGCTCGATGCGCTGTCCGAGAAGGACACGCTTGACCTGATCGACCAGCCGCCCCGGCGCCGCGGACCGGAGACCCCCGACCCCGACGCGGTGACGATCGCGGAGGCCGCCCTCGCCGCGTGGCGCCGTGAGCTGCGCGAAGGGAAACGGACGCCGACGACGTTCGACGGGCTGTGGGTGGCGGCGTCTGCGGCGACGCACGCGCGTGAGGCCCAGGCCACGCCGTCGATCGCGGCGGGCTGGTATGCGCTGGCCCGCGCGGTGGTCGAGATGGAGGCGGTGGCGTGAGCGTGTACCAGGACATCCTCGACCGCGCCCGCGCCCATGAGCGGCGACAGCGGCGCCCCGCATCATCGACCGCATCACTCGCCCCGGCGCCGGTCGCGCCCCCCTCCGACAACGGCGAGCGACTCACGCACATTCGCGACCTGCTCGCCGAACCCGAGGACGCCGTGTCGTGGATCGTGGACGGGATGCTGCCCGCTGGTGGCCTGTCAGGAATCTTCTCGAAGCCCAAGGCGGGCAAGTCCACCACCGCTCGGGCGATCGTGCTGCACGTGGCGCGTGGCGAGCCGGTGCTCGGACGGACCACCACGCAGGGGCCGGCGGTCTACATCGGGCTCGAAGATCATCGGCGCGTAATCCGGGGACACTTCCGGGTGCTCGGGGCGCAGGCATCGGACGATCTCTACGTGTTCAGCGGCACCCGTCCCGACGCCGCGCTGGCCTGGCTCGAGGGCGTACTGGCGAAGGTGGACCCCGTGCTCGTCGTGGTGGACACGTTGCAACACATGCTCAGCATCCGGGACATGAACGACTACAGCGGCACGGTGGAGGCGCTCCGCCAAGTGCTCGGACTCGTGCGGTCGCGGCGGGGGCACATCATGATCGTGCACCACGCGGGCAAGGGCGACCGGAGCGGGTTCGATGCGATCCTCGGTTCGACGGGCATTCTCGGCACCGTGGATACTGCCCTGCTGCTCCGGCGCCGAGAGGACGGCCCGCGGACGATCGCGACCCGACAACGGACGGGGGAGGATCTGCCCGAGTCCGTGCTGGTGCTCGACGACCACCAAGAGCCGCGGCTTGAGGGGCTCCGGGCGGACATCGACCAGCGGCAGGCGGAGGGCCGGGTGCTGGACTGGCTCGCTACGCAACCGGACCCCGTGAGCCGGGCGGAGGTGCTCGCCGGGGTGGAGGGCGACGCGAACGTGAACACGCGGGCCCTCTATGCACTGGCCAAGCGAGGGAATCGGATAGCGAGGACGGGTCGGGGCGTGAAGGGCGACCCATTCCTGTATGCCTGCATACCTCTATACCCCCATGCAGGCATGCAGGAAGGCGAATCCGCCCAAGAGCCCCGCCGCGCCGCCACGATTGCCTGCATGCCCGATTCGGCCCCCGAGGCGCTCCCGTTGCCGACCGGCATGCAGGAAACCGACCCCGACACGGCCGCTCGGGATGCCATGCGGGAGGGCGCATGACGCTCCCCCCGGCGCCCGACGCCGTGCTGACGCGGGACGAGGTGTGTGCCTGGCTGAAGGTGCGCCCTCGCCAGGTGGACCGGTGGGGCATCCCAGCGATCTATCTCGGGCCGAAGTCGAAACGCTGGCTCGCGCGGGACGTGCTCGCCTGGCTGGACGCGCACCGACAGAACGGCGGGCGAGGGTGAAAACGACGCGCCACGTTGCCCCAGGTAGGACGATCGCCCCCGTGGAGACCCTGGGATGCGGGTCTAATTGTGCTTGGGACGCGCGGCGAGCCAGGTGCGGAGCAGGATGACGACGGGCTCGGGGATGCGGTAGGTGCCCGCGATCCAGAACCGGACGGTGCGGGCGTTCACGCCCAGGCGCCGCGCCGCCTCGAGCTGGGAGAACCCCAGCCGTTTGAGGGCCGCGCGCAACTGCTTAGGCATCATAGGCATAAAGGGAAGGTAGGCAGGTCCTTCCGCTCTGGCAAGGTAGGTAGTACCTTCCTAGTATATGGAAGCGCACCGACCGACCCTCACCTAGGAGACATTCTCATGCGCGGACAAGGACGCTGCTACAAGCGCGGGACCACGTGGTGGATCGATTACTCCGTTAACGGGACGCGACACCAGGAGTCGAGCGGCACCACGAGCCAGCGCGCCGCGCTCGACTTGCTGCACCAGCGCACGGGCGATCGCAAGGCCGGCAAGCTCGTCGGCCGCCCCGATCGCGTGGTGCTCGCCGAGTATGCCACGGGCGCCGACGGAACCAAGCACCTCGCCGGCGGCCTCCGGGCGCTGGCGGAGCAGCAATACGATCTCGACGGCCGGCGCTCCAAGGAGCGCCTTGTCCAATACTGGGCGCACCTCGAAAAGTTTTTCGGCGCCGACACGCGCGTCGCCACGATCGGGGGCGTGGGCCTCGACGCCTACGCCGCGGCCCGGCTCGCGGCCGGCGCGGCGCGGCAGACGGTCAACAACGAGCTCTCGGCCCTGCGGCGCGGCTTCCGGCTGGCGATCACCAAGGGGCTGCTCGCGGTGGGCCCCACGTTCACCTTGCCCAAGGTCCACAACGCCCGCGCGGGGTTCGTGGAGGATGGCGACTTCGCGGCCCTGCTCTTGGAGCTGCCCGCCGACGTGCGCGATCTCGTGCAATTCCTGCGAGCCACGGGCTGGCGGCGCGACGAGGCCCGGCTCCTCACCTGGGCGGCCGTGGACCGGGACGAGGGCACGATCCGGCTCGAATCGGCGCGCTCCAAGAGTGGCACGGCGCGCGTGTTCCCGTTCGGGCTCGCGCCCGAGCTCGTGACGCTGCTCGCGCGGCGCTACGACGCGCGGGACGGGCTCTACGTGTTCCACCGCGACGGCCAGCCGCTCGGCATCGGGGCGATCCGCTCGGCGTGGAAGCGCGCCACCACACGCGCGGGTGTGGCCGGGCGGCTCGTCCACGACTTGCGCCGCAGCGCCGCGCGCGAGTTTCGCAAAGCGGGCGTGAGCGAGGGCGTGGTCATGCGGTTGTGCGGGTGGGAAACCCGCTCGATGTTCGACCGCTACAACATCATCGACGCGGCCGATCTCGACGCCGCTGTAGCGAAGCGGTTCGCGAGCGGGACAGTTGCGGGACAATCGGCGCCTTCCACGCCTGCCCCGGATTTGGTAACTTCCGCTCCGAGCACCACCTAGGTCCGTAGCTCAATTGGTAGAGCACCGGTCTCCAAAACCGGGGGTTGCAGGTTCGATTCCTGCCGGGCCTGTTCGTAGAGGGAGACGATGAAGCCTCGCGGACGTCCAGCTGATGACGTGGCAGCGATGTGGCAGAATGGCCCCGCGCTGAGTTAACTTCACCAACAGTGCGTACCCTGTCCCGCCGCACCTTCCTGCAAGCAAGTGCCGCCGCCAGTGGCGGACTGCTGGTGAGCTTCAGCCTGCCCGCGCCCATCCGAGGCGCGCTCGGCGCCGCGGTGCCCCCGCCCCCGGGGAGCGACTTCGCGCCCAACGCGTTCATCCGCATCGATCGCGACGGCCAGGTGACGCTGATGATGCACAAGGTCGAAATGGGGCAGGGGACCTACACCTCCATGCCCATGCTCGTCGCCGAGGAGCTGGAGGTGGATCTCAGCCAGGTGCATCTCGAGCACGCGCCTCCCGACGACGCGCTGTATGCCGAGCCGCTGTTCGGCGTCCAGGAGACGGGCGGCTCGACGTCGGTGCGCGGCAACTGGGAGCCGCTGCGCCGCGCCGGTGCGACCGCCCGCAGCATGCTCGTGGCCGCCGCGGCGCAGACGTGGACGGTGGATCCGACCTCTTGCCGCGCGGCCCAGGGCGCCGTGATTCACGGACCCACGGGCCGGAGCCTCGGCTATGGCGCGCTGGTCGAGCGAGCGGCCGCCCTGCCGGTGCCGCGCAGGGTCGCGCTCAAGGACCCGAGGGACTTCAAGCTGATCGGCACGCCGGCGAAGCGGCTGGACACGCCCGACAAGGTCGACGGCACGGCGCAATTCGGCATCGACGTGCGGCTCCCCGGGATGAAGGTTGCCGCAGTGGCCGCCTGCCCGGTGTTCGGCGGCAAGGTCGCCTCCGTCGACGACGCCAGCGCGAAGGCGATCGAGGGTGTGCGCCAGGTCGTGCGCCTCGACGACGCCGTCGCGGTGGTCGCGGACGACACGTGGACTGCCAAACGGGGCCTCGCGGCGCTCGTCATCCAGTGGGACGACGGGCCGAACGCGACGCTCTCCACTGCCGACATCGTGCAGCAGCTGGCCGCGGCGTCAGCACAGTCGGGCGTGGTCGGGCGCAAAGACGGCGACGTCGGGCAGGCGATGGCGGGTGCCAGCCGCAGGCTCGAGGCGGTGTACGAGCAGCCGTTCCTCGCGCACGCCACGATGGAACCGGTGAACTGCACCGTGCACGTGCGCCCCGACGGCTGCGACATCTGGGTGGGAACGCAGGTGCCGACGTTCACCCAAACAGCGGCGGCGCAGGTGACGGGCCTGCCGAAGGCGAAGGTCCAGGTGCATAACCACCTGCTGGGCGGCGGGTTCGGCCGGCGGCTCGAGGTGGATTTCATCGTCCGGGCGGTACAGATCGCGCAGCAGGTGGCCGGCCCCGTGAAAGTGATGTGGAGTCGCGAAGAAGATATCCAGCACGACATGTACCGGCCGTACTATTACGACCGGATCGCGGCCGGCCTGGACGTGCAGGGTCGGCCGGTGGCCTGGTCTCACCGGATCACCGGCTCGTCGATCGAGGCGCGCGTCATCAACCAACTGTTCCCCAAGACGCTGCGGGTCATCCGGGCCGGCGGTCTGCACAGGCTCGGCGCGATGATCAAGCGCCTCGACCTCGATGCCGTGGAAGGCGCCGCGGAGCCGCCCTACGCGCTTCCCAATGTCCGCGTGGAATACGTCCGCCAGGAGCCGCCGGGCGTCCCCACCGCGTTCTGGCGCGGCGTCGGGCCGACGCACAACATCTTCGTGGTGGAGAGCTTCATCGACGAGCTCGCCGCGGCGGCGACACGAGACCCGTTCGAGTACCGGCGCGCGCTGCTCGACCGGTCCCCTCGTGCCAAGGCGGTCCTCGAGCTCGCGGCCGGACAGGCGGGTTGGGGGACGCCGCTCCTGGCCGGGAGCGGGCGCGGCATCGCGCTGTTACACGCGTTCGGGAGCTACATCGCCCAGGTGGCGGATGTCTCGGTCTCGAAGCAAGGCGACGTGCGCGTGCAGCGCGTCGTCTGCGTGGTGGATTGTGGCACGATCGTGAACCCGGACACAGTGAAGGCCCAGATGGAGAGTGGGATCATCTTCGGTATCACGGCCGCCCTATTCGGCGAGATCACGATCAAGAACGGGCGGGTCGAGCAGCACAATTTCAACGACTATCGGATCCTGCTGATGCGCGAGGCGCCCGTGATCGACGTCCATCTGGTCACGAGCGGGGAAGCTCCGGGGGGCGTGGGAGAGCCGGGTACGTCAGCGGTGATCCCCGCGGTCACGAATGCGATCTTCGCGGCGACCGGCAAGCGGATCCGCAAGCTGCCGGTGAAGGACCAGCTGCGCCCGGCGTAAAGGAACGCATGACCTGGATCGCGCTCGCCTACCACCTCGCCAGCCGGCTCGCGTATGTCCTCTACGTGGGCTTCGCGCTCAAACGCCAGGACCGCACGGCGTTTCTCACCCGGCGTCACGGCGCGGAGGAGGGGTTCCGGCGCTTCCGTCGGGTTGCGGCGGTGGTCATGGGCAACGACGCGGTCAGTTTCGTGGTCCTCTGCCTCGTCAGCGCGAGCACGTTGCCCCTCGACCTGCCGCGCGGTCCCGCGATCGCGGTGGGCGCGATCCTCGTCGTGGTCGGCGTCGCGACCAAGGTCTGGGCCGCGGCCACGCTGGGGGACGGGTACTACTGGCGCAACTTCTTCACACCGGGCGACCCGATCGTCCCGAAGGCCGCCGGGCCGTATCGCTGGCTGAGAAATCCGATGTACACCGTAGGGTATCTTCCCACCTACGGCTGGGCGCTCGCGACCGGGTCGCTGTGGGGGCTCGCCGCCGCGCTGTTCGACCAGTGCGCCATCCTCACGTTCTACCATCTGGTCGAGAAGCCACACTTCGATCGGCATCGCCGAGCGCCGTCCGAGCGCCCCCGCGTCTTCGCGGACACGGGACGCCGGCAGGACACGGAAGGAGCGCGCGGGCCGAGCGCCTGAGTCATCTGCACATCACGTTTGCACCTGGTTCCGGCCGCCTTCTTTGGCGCGATACAGCGCGCGATCGGCCGCTTTCACGACCAGATCCCACTTGGAGTGGCGGTCGGTCTTCTCGGCAACGCCGATACTGATCGTCACGGGTACGCGCTCCCCCGGGCCCTTTTCGGTCACGACTTTCTCTTTCTTCTTCTTCGAGCGGAAGCGAGCGCGCAGAATGAACCGGGTGTCTTCGACGGTCTGGCGCAGCGCCTCGAGGTCGGGGAGGCACTCTTCCGCGGTCCGGCCGGCGAAGATCACCGCGAACTCCTCGCCGCCGTAGCGGTAGGCTTTTCCTCCGCCCCCGACCTGCGCCAGCTTCGCCGCGATCATCCGCAGCACTTGGTCCCCCACGTCATGGCCATGGCGGTCGTTGATGCGCTTGAAGTGGTCCACGTCGAGCATCGCCACGGTGTAGTGTCCGCCGAGCCGCAGCAGTGCCTCGTTCAGGGCCCGCCGGGCGGGCAGTCCCGTGAGGCTGTCCTGGTACGCCATGTGGTAGGACGCTTCCACCACGGCGACGATGAGGATGAGCGCAGCGGTGGCGAGGTAGAACGTCGAGAACCCGGGACTCGCCGGGCGCACGGCGGAGAGGCCGAGGAAGGCTGGAATCAGCGCCCAGGCGAAGGAGCGCCCCGTCTGTGTGGGCGCCATGAGCTGGGCCGCCAAGACGAGCCCGGCCGCCACGAAAAAGCCGAGCAGGGCGAGGTCGGCGAGCGGCGTCCAGGCGAAGAGCCACGCGGGGAGCAGCCGGGTGTGGAGCAGAGCGGCGGTCGCGCCGGGGGCCTCGCGGTCGAGGATGGCCACCAGCGCCAGCTGCCCCAGGATGAGCGCGAACCGCGCGAGGCCGGGCGGCGTGGAGAACCCGCGCTCGGCCGTGAGGGGCAGGGTGGCGAGGTTGAGCGGAAGCAGGAGGCCGATCGCTTGCAGCACGACCCGATCCCGCGCGAGCCCGTGCCCGGCGGCGAAACTCAGCAGCGTGCGATCTGCGAGGGCCAGGAGGAGCAGGGCGAACAACAGTCGGCTGCGGTGGAATCGCCAGCCCAGCAGCACGCCGGCGCCGAAGACGGCGTAGGGGTAGAACGGGGCGAGCGGCGCGAGCAGATCCTGCAGCCATTTTGCGTGCGTGTAGACGACGGCCGCGACGATGATCGGGGCCTCGGGCAAGCCCCGCGACACGATCCTCCAGGCGGCGTCGTAGGCGGCGTGTGTCTGCTGCGGCGCGGCTCGGGGCACGGGTCGGGGATTCTCCTTCACGGATGAGCGGGAGATCGCCGGTCGTCGCGGGACGGCGGCGGCCATAAAAGGGTACCCGGAACGGGGCCGAGGTCAACCGTCGGGTTGCGTGGCCTGCCGGCGGCTGGTGATATTCTCCCCGCCGCGGCGGTATCGTCTAGGGGACTAGGACGGAGCCCTCTCAAGGCTCAAACACGGGTTCGAATCCCGTTACCGCTATTCCCGAGCGTCCCGGGCCGGTCGCCCCCATCGTCTAACGGTTAGGACACCACTCTTTCAAGGTGGGAACAGGGGTTCGATTCCCCTTGGGGGCAGAGGCAGAGACGAAGAGGGGTCAAGCAAGAGCGTCACGCGGAGACGTCGTTTTGCAGTTAGGGCCGATAGCTCAATTGGCAGAGCAACTGACTCTTAATCAGTAGGTTCTCGGTTCGATTCCGAGTCGGCCCATTCGACGTGCCGCAAATGCGGTAAGCGGTAAGCGGTAAGCGGTAAGCGGTGAGCGGTGCGGTAATTGGTCCCCCGCTGCAGAGAATCGATGACACGCGCTCCCGTCTTTGCGTGATCGTTCGGTGGTGCGCGATCACAAGAGTATCTTGGCATGGCAGGAGGCCCATAAGGTCACTGACGCCGTCTTCGATGCCGCCCGTACTAGTTGGAAGCCCTTCGCGGCTGCTGTCTTCGCTCAATTGCAGCGGGCGTCGCTCTCCGTGCAGCTCAATATTGCCGAAGGATACGCGCTTCGCAGTTCGCGGCGCTTCCGAAACCATTTGGAGATCGCTTATGGTTCGGCCGTAGAGACAGGCGAACTCCTGGAGCTCGCCATCCGCAAGCAAATCCTGCCCGAGGCCCTGTCACACGGCGCTCTCGAGAGTTGCCAGCGCTGCCAGCGCTTGTTGCTGGGCCTGATCCAGCGGTACCGCGATAACGAGGCCTAGAGCCCCCGCTCACCTCTCACGGCTCACCGCTCACCGCTGGGAGCGTGAAGAAAAACGTGGCGCCCTCGTTCACCTTCCCCTCGGCCCACATCCGCCCCCCGTGCCGCTGAATGATGCGCTGCGCGAGCGCCAGGCCCACCCCCGTCCCTTCGAACTCGTCGGGACGATGCAGCCGCTGGAACACGCCGAACAGCTTGCCCCCGTACTGCATGTCGAATCCGACGCCGTTGTCCTTCACATAGTAGGTGACTTCCGGTCCGTCCTGCTGAGCACCGATCTCGACCCTCGGATGCGCGCGATTCGCGCTGAACTTGAAGGCGTTGCCGATGAGATTGATGAGCACGTTGCGCAGCAGCGCAGCATCCCCGCTGGTGGGGGGCAGAGGCGTTAGCACCACGTCCACGGCGATCGACCTATGGGTCTGGCGCAGCTCCGACACCACGTTCTCGGCCAGTGCCCTGAGGTCGACGGGGGCCCTCGCGAGCGCCTGGCGTCCCACGCGCGAGAAGTTGAGGAGCGCGTCGATCAGCTGGCCGCCCAGCTTCGCGCTGTCGCGGATCACGGTCAGGAGCCGCTTGCCCTCCTCGTCGAGCTGGGCGGCGTGGCCTTTGACTAGCGCCTCTGCGAAACCGTTGATGGCACGGAGCGGCGCCCGCAGATCGTGGGATATCGAGTAGCTGAACCGCTCGAGTTCCTGGTTCGATTGCGCCAGCGCCTGGTCGACGCGGCGCCGCTGCGTGAGATCGCAGGTCACCTTGGCGAAGCCCACGAGTCCGCCGTGAGCATCTCGCATGGCGCTGATCACGGCGTTGGCCCAGAAGCGCGTGCCGTCCTTGCGCACGCGCCACCCTTCGTCCTCGTGACGGCCCTCGCGCTCGGCGACTTCCAGCTCCCACTGCGGCTTGCCTTGCGCCACCTCCTCCGGCGGATAGAAGGTCGAGAGGTGTTGGCCCATGATCTCATCGGCGCGATAGCCTTTGATGCGCTCGGCGCCGCCGTTCCAGCTCGCGACGCGCCCGTCAAGATCGAGCATGAAGATGGCGTAGTCCTGGATGCTCTCCACCAAGAGCTGGAAAGTCTGCTCGCTCCGACGCAGCGAGTCTTCCGCTTTCCTCCGCTCCGTTAAATCGCGGGTGACCTTGGCGAACCCGATGACCCTGCCCTCAAAATCCCGCAGGGCCGTGATGGTGGCGTTGGCCCAGAAGCGCGAGCCGTCCTTCCGCACGCTCCACCCCTCGTCTTCCACACGGCCGTCCCGCGCGGCGAGCGCGAGCAGCCGCGCCGGCTTGCCCGCCGCCACGTCGTCCGGCGGATAGAAGCGGGAGAAGTGCTGCCCGATGACCTCCTCCGCCCGATAGCCCTTGATGCGCTCGGCTCCGGGGTTCCAGCTGGACACCCGACCCCCGCCATCCAGCATGAAGATCGCGTAGTCTTGGACACCCTCGACCAGCAGGCGGAAGGCCTCCACGGTGTCGCGGGAGGTGACAACCACCGGCCCTGCGTGCTGCCCTGTCATGATGGGAAGTTTGGCAGGCCGTACATTCCATGCAAGGCTCTCGCAACGGAATGTCCGTCGCGCTACTGCAACACCGGACGTCAGCTCGGAGGATGAGGGCGTGCAGCTGCGTGAAGACGTGCCCCTCGCCCCGTACACCACACTCGGGCTCGGGGGGAAGGCCCGCTACTTCGTCGAGTGCGGCACTGAGGACGAAGTCCGGACCGCGCTTGCCTACGCCGGCGACCGGCGGCTGCCGGTGTACGTCCTGGGCGGCGGGAGCAACGTCGTCTTCCTCGACGCGGGCTTCCCCGGTCTCGTCTTGCGCGTCACGATCGGCGGGATCGAGTTCCGCGACGGGCCCAGCCCCGAGGTCTGTGCGGGCGCCGGGGTCGATTGGGACACGGCGGTGCAGGGCGTGGTGGAGCGTGGCTGGACGGGCGTCGAGTGTCTGTCGGGCATCCCGGGCACCGTCGGCGGCACTCCGATTCAGAACGTCGGCGCCTACGGGCAGGAGATTGCGGAGACGGTGGTGAGCGTCGTGTGTCTCGATCGCGCGACGCTCGAGCGGCGGACGTTCACGGCAGCGGACTGTGCCTTCGGCTACCGCGACAGCCGGTTCAAGCGGGGCGATCGGGATCGCTACGTCGTGCTCGAGGTCACGCTGCGGCTGGCCCGCAATACACCGCCCCGAGTCCGCTATCCGGAACTGCGGGACGCCGTCGCCCGCGGCGCCGCCCTGGATGTCCTGCCGCCCGCCGGCGGGGTGCGCCTCGTGCGCGCTGCCGTGCTCACGCTGCGCCGGGGCAAGTCGATGGTGCTCGACCCCGCCGACCCCAACACCCGCTCCGCCGGCTCGTTTTTCACGAACCCGGTGTTACCGGCGGCGGCGTTCGCCGACCTCGGGGCGCGCTGGACGGCCATGGGGCGAACGACGCCGATCCCGGCGTACCCAGCGGACGGCGGCATGAAGGTGCCGGCCGCGTGGCTCGTGGAGCAGGCGGGGTTTCCCAAGGGGTACCGCCAGGGCGGGGTGGGGATTTCCACCCGCCACGCGCTGGCGCTCGTGAATCTCGGCGGCACCAGCCTGGAGCTGCTGGCGCTGGCGGAAGCCGTGGCGGACGGCGTCTACGAGCGGTTCGGGATCCGGCTTGCCTACGAGCCGGAAGTCGTCAGCCCTTGTGTCCCGCCACCTTCCCGATCGCCGCGATGAGGTCGTTAAAGTCGTACGGTTTCATCACGGCGGGTTGACCGCACTCGTCGAGGAAGCGGCGAGTCTCCTCGCGGGCGCGGTCGCCGGTGACGAACACGAACCGCTCGGCAAGCTGGGGGCGCTGCTCGCGCAGCTGCTCGTACAGGGCCCGGCCGCCGAGCCGGGGCATCTGAAGGTCCGTCACCACGGCGTCGAACCGATCGCTCGCGGGCCCGAGCCGCTCGATCGCCTCGAGCCCGTTCTCGACCGCCACCACCTCGTGCCCCTCGCGCTCGAGCAGCAGTCGCATCGCCTGGCGGTTCACCGCGTCGTCGTCCACGACCAGGATCCGGAGCTTGGGGAGCGAAGGCGTGGCGGTGGTGGTGCGCGCGAGCGGCGCGAGCACGCTCTTGGACAGCGTGACCACCACCTCGGCGCCGCCGCCCGGGCGGGGCCGCAGCCGTAGCGTGCCGCCCGATGACTGCGCCAGCGCCCGTGCCAGCGCGAATTCGATCTCTCCGCCCCCTGCGCTTTGCGTGAATCGGAACGGCGTCACGAGCCGCTGCTCGGCTTCGACGGAGAGCGGAGTTCCTGAGTCCCACAAGGAGATCGTGAGCGACGGCCCGGCTTCGGTCACCGCGATGCGCAGCTCGCGCGGCGGCTGGCTGTCGCGCAGCCGGCGCAGCGCAAAGTCCAGGAGCTTCATGAGCATCTCGGTGAGCTGGGCCATGGGGCAGGCGACCATCGGGAGCTCGTGGGGAATGTTCCGCACCAGCTTCACGCCCAGCTCCTTGAGGGTCCCCTCCCGCTCCGCCAGCACGCCGTTCAGCACGATCGAGCAGTCCGACGGCTCCGCCGCGCCGATCGGATGCTGGGCCAGCTCGAGGAAGTGCTGGGTGATCTCGGCCGCGCGCCGTACCTCTCCGTGGAGCATCATCAGCGCCCGGGCGCGCTCCGGGTCGAGCGGGCTGCCGTGCAGCAAGTCCGCCAGGGCGCCGATCGCCGCGAGGCGGTTGTTGAGAGCGTTCAGGACGTTGGCGGAGCCCTCATCGAGCACGACGTGCTGCACTTCGGGAGGGGCAAAGCGCTGGGGCGGCGGTGGCGGGACGACCACGGGGGCGGTGCCCGCCGCACGCACGGCACGATGCCGGCCGATCAGCACGCCGATGAACGCGCCGACCAGGCCGCCGAACCCGAAGGCGACCCAGAGCTCCATGGGGCACCAATCTAGTGCACCCAGGCGCGCCGCGCCCAGTCGGTTGACCCTCCGGGACGCCGATTCTAGCTTTCTTCGGTCGCCCTGGTGGTGAAACTGGTAGACACGCTGTCTTGAGGGGGCAGTGCCGCAAGGCGTCCCGGTTCGAATCCGGGCCAGGGCATCGGCCAGCGTCGCCACGCTACAGGCGCGCGGCCTCCACCTGCACTCGGATGTTGCGCCACTTTCCCTGGCGGAACCGTACCAGGCTCAGCGCACAGCGCGTGATGTGACCCAACAGGATGGCCGTCCAGATGTCGGCGGCGTGCAGGCCGCGGGTCGCTTGGAGCAGGGTGCAAAGGCCGAGCGGCACCACAATCTGGGACACGATCGAGATGTAGAGCGGCGAACGGGTGTCGCCCGTGCCCTGGAGTCCCCCGGTGTACGTGAGGGCCACGGTGACGAAGAGCCCCGACACACTCAGGAAGCCGAGGAGCTGCGTCCCCAGGCCGACGACGACCGGGTCCGTCATGCCGAACAGCCCGAGCAGGGAGCGCGGGATCGTGAGGAACAGGACGCCAATCGCGGCCGCGAGGACGAGGCCGAGCCCCGCCGCGACGTGCACGCCCTGCACCGCGCGCTCGGGACGGCCAGCCCCCAGGTTCTGACCGCCGACGGTGGCGGCGGCGCTCATCAACCCCACCGATGTCCACGTGATGAAGGAGAACAGCTCGGTGTATCCCACCGCATAGGCGGCTTGTGCCTCGGCGCTGTGCGCGAGCGACCCGATGAACCGGAGCAACAACACGCCCGCGACGTTCATCGCGATCCCCTGCACGCCGGTGGGGAGCCCGAAGCGGAACAGCTCCCGGATGATGCGCCAGTCGGGCCGCCAATCCATGCCGTGTTGCCACGTCACCGGCAGCCGCCCCGAGAACAGCAAGTACCCTGCGACCCCGCTCACGACGACGCCCGCCGCGGTGCTACCGACCGCCGCGCCGGCGGTGCCCAGGCGGGGGAGGGGTCCAAGGCCCGTGATGAACGCCACGTTGCACGCGATGTTGAGAACAGTGAGCAGGACGCCCAGGCGCAGCGGCGTGCGCGCGTCGCCCGCCGCCCGCAGGGCCCCGCTCACCATGAAGAAGAGCAGCATCCCGAGGCTGCCGACGAACATGATCCGGAGGAACGGCAACGCCTCGGTGCGCACGGCGGGCGCGGCGTTCACCACGCCGAGCAGCGACGGCGCCAAGATCCACCCCAGCGGGGCCAGCAGCAATGCCCACAACGCCACCGCGGCGAGAAAGGCCTGGTAGACGGTACGATTCACCTTGTCAGGCTCGTTGGCCCCCGCGAAGCGGGCCACCAGCACACCCATCCCGCTGAACACCGAGATCACGAACACGATGACGACGATGAAAATCTGGATCGCGACGCCGATCGCGGCGTTGCCGGCGTACCCTACGAAGTGCCCCACCAGGGCGTGATCGACCACGCCCTGGAGCCCGGCGATGAGGTTCTGCAGCATCGTGGGCCAGGCGAGCATCCAGACGGCCCGAGCGAGCGGGCCCTCGACGATGGACCGGTCGAGCGGCCTACTTTCCCCGCTTTGCATCCAGGCTCCACGGCCCCGCGCCCGCCGCCGACAGGTAGAGCCAGACGAAACAGAACAGGATTGCGGGGTGTCCCTGGTTCAAGACCGGCCAGAACCCCTGTGGCGCGTGGCCGATGAAATACGCGACCGCCATCTCGCCCGAGAGAATGAAGGCCACGGGACGCGTGAACAGCCCTGCCAGGAGCAGCAACCCACCAACCGACTCCAGGAGGCCGGCAATGCCGGCCAGCGAGCCGATCGGCGCCGTGCCTCCGCCGGGCATGATCGCAGCCGGGAACGCGACCAGCTTGGCCGTCCCGAACTGCATGAAGAGAAATGCGGCGACGATCCGGAGGACGCTGAGCAGGTACGGCGCCCACGTCGGCCATTTCGTGGGGATGCTTGATGCGGTCATGATGCGCGTCTCACTTTCCGTTCTCGGCGTTGAAGGGGACTAGGACCCCCCGTGGACAGCCACGAGCCTCCCAGAATCAGCACCAATCCGGCGACGGACACTGCCCCAAGGTGCTCGTCGAGCACCACGACGCCGAGCAGGACGGCTACCAGCGGGTTGATGTACGTAATGACGCTCGCCCGGCTCGGTCCGGCTTCTGCGATCAGCTGAAAAAATACGACGAGCCCCAGCGCCGTGCAGACCACGCCGAGCACCGCGATGGCCCAGAGCGCGGACGCCGGGATGGCGTGTGGTGGGCTCGCGAACACGGCGGGCAGCAACGCGACCGCGGACAGCGTGAGACTCGCAGCCACCGGCCCGAGCGGGTCGAGATCGGCCAATCGACGGCTCACGATGATCGGCGCCGCGGCGTACCCCAGCGTCGCCACGAGGACGAGGGCGGCACCGAGCAGCTCCCCGGGGCGCCCGGCGACGTCGACGCCGAGCAAGGCCACCACCCCACCGAACCCGATCACGAGCCCGACCAGCCGGAGTCCCGTCGGCCGGTCGGCGGGCGACAGGCGCACCGACAACAGCGCAACGCAGAGCGGCATCGCCGCGATGAGAATCGCGGTCATGGACGAGGAGATGTACCGCTCGCCGATCGCGATGAGCGTGAACGGCACGGCGATTTCACACGCTGCGTAGGCGGCGATCGCCCAGCCGCGCTGCCACAGACCGTGGAGCGCGCCGCGCCGCAGGGCAACGGGCAGGAGCAGCGCGGCGCCGAGGGCGACCCGCGCCCAGGCGATGAATCCGGGCGGCACGCCGGCGTCGAGCGCGATCCGGATGAACAGGTACGGCACGCCCCAGACGCCCGAGCTCACGGCGAAGAGCCACCACGCCCGAGGGGTCACGCGACCGGAGCCTTGAGGCCGCGCTCCAGCAGACGCGCATCTCCCAGCCGGTCGGCGTAGGCGGCGAACGCACTGGTGGGGCCGCGCCACTCGAGCTCGTCCACATTGCGGAACAGCGGCGCATCGGTCCGGAGCGTCGCCAGGTTTTTGAACAGCAGCGCCAGGTCGCGATTGTCGCCCAATACCGCGAGCGGGAAGTTTTCGATCGCGCCGTGGCGGTTGAGGAGCCGTGCCGCGGTGGCCGCACCGATCCTCGGGATGCCGGGATATCCGTCCTGCGCGTCGCCTACCAGAGCCAGGAAGTCCGGAATCAGAGCGGGCTCCACCCCGAACTTCTCGCGCACCCCCTCGGCCGTGCGGATCTTCTGGCCCTTGCGGTCGACCTGCACGACGCGGTCGCCGCGGACGCATTGCGCCAGGTCCTTGTCGGGCGTCCAGATGCAGACCTTCTCCACGCGCTCGTCCCGCGCGGCGATGTGTGCCGCGGAAGCAAGTGCGTCGTCGGCCTCCAGCTCGATCATGGGCCACACCACCACGCCCATGGCGGTCAGCGCTTCCTCGAGCGGGTGGAACTGCGCCAGGAGTGCCCGCTCGACGCCATCTCCGGTCTTGTAGTCGGGCCAGAGACGGTTGCGGAACGACTCGATGACATGATCGGTGGCGACGCCGACGTGCGTGGCTCCCTTCTCGATCATCTCCAGCACGGAGTGCAGGACGCCGATCACGGCGCCGAGCGGCTCGTCCTTGCCTTTGGTAGCGCGTCGCCGGCCGTAGAACTGGCGGAACAGCTCGTACGTGCCGTCGATGAGATGAACGATCATGTGGCAGTTATCGGCCGCCGCTCACGATCAGGACGACCGCAGCGAGCGCACACCCGACGCCGGTGATCTGCCAGGGCTGGAGGCGCTCTCCGAGGACGATCCGCGCGAGCAGCACCGTGCTGGCGGGGTACAGCGACGATAACGTCACCACGATGCTGAGCGCCCCTTGTCGTGTGGCGAGCAGATACAGGGCATTGGCGAGCATGTCCATGACGCCGGCGAGGAGCGCGAGCGCGGTCACCCGCGCCGGCATACGGATGGACCGCCCGCCGGCGATTGCCATCACGGCGAACAGCGTCACTGAAACCAGGCGCGCGACCAGCAGCGGCCACATGCCGGCCTCGGATCCGGTTTGGGCGAACGACAGGAGGAACAACCCGATCGCGATGCCTGAGGCGAGCGCGGTGCCGACGCCCGACGGACGGCTGCGCGGCGATGTCTGGTCTCGCGTCCCTGCCTGTTGCTGGCTGACCAGCACGATCGAGACGATTCCCAAAGCGATGCCCGCCACCGCCAGCGGCACCGGCCGCTCGCCGAGCAGCACCGAGACCACCACCGGAATGACGACCGCGCACACGGCGGTCGTCGGCGCCACCACGGCCATCGTTCCGATCGCCAGCGCGTGATACAGCAGCGCGACGCCGATTCCGCCGGTCAGGCCCGCGGCGGCTCCCCACAGCAGGTCTGCCCGTGTGGGCGACGCGTCGGGCAGCAAGGGCAGGATCAACGCGAGCAGAGCCAGCCCGGTTGCCTGGGAGATGAGGACCACGGGGATGGTGCTGGCGCGCCGGGTCGTGAGCCCCCCGGTGAAATCGGCGGCGCCATACAGCACCGCGGACCCGATCGCCAGGAAGTAAACCACCTACGTCGCCCGTGTCATGGGTTCCCGAGTCCGCGCGCACACGCCGCGGCGCGCTCCAGGAGCAAGGTGCGCTCACGAGCGTTGCGGGTCAGCGACGCCGCGCGCTCGAACTCCGCGCGCGCCTCGGCGTAGCGGCCGAGCTTGTCGAGCAGGTCGCCGCGCACGGCCGGGAGGAGGTGATACTCCTCGAGTGAAGGCTCCGACGTCAGCGTGTTCACGACCTCGAGGCCCGCCGCCGGACCGAACGCCATCCCGAGCGCGACCGCCCGATTGAGCTCCACGACCGGGGAGTGGAGCAGCTGGGCGAGCGCATCGTACAGCGCTACGATGCGGGTCCAATCCGTCTCTTCCGGAGTGCGGGCCCGCGCGTGACAGGCGGCGATCGCGGCCTGGAGCGCGTACGGGCCGTACCCTCCGCCGGGCGCCTCGGCGCGCTCCAACGCCGCCAGACCGCGCCGGATGAGGAGGTGATCCCACCGTCCCCGGTCCTGATCGAGCAGCAGGATCGGCTCGCCCGATGGGCCGACGCGCGCGCCCGAGCGCGACGCCTGGATCTCCATCAACGCCACGAGGCCGTGCACCTCGGGCTCCTGCGGAATGAGCTCGGCCAGGATCCGGCCGAGCCGGAGCGCGTCCTCGCACAGCGCCGGGCGCATCCAGTCGTCGCCGGCGGTCGCCGAGTAGCCCTCGTTGAAGACCAGGTAGATCACCTCGAGGACCGACGACAGGCGAGCAGCCAGCTCAGCCCCGCGAGGGACCTCGAAGGGAACGCGCGCCGCCGCCAGCGTCCGCTTCGCCCGTACGATGCGTTGGGCGATCGTGGCCTTCGGGACCAGGAAGGCCCGCGCGATCTCGTCGGTCGTGAGACCGCCGAGCAGACGCAGCGTGAGCGCCACGCGCGCCTCGGTCGTGAGCACCGGATGACAAGCCGTGAACATGAGGCTCAGCAGGTCGTCGCCGACGTGATCGTCCAGCGCGGCGTGCAGCTCCGGCTCGGGACTCTGCTGGCGGGCTTCGAGCTCATGACCGAGCTCGGCGTGCTTGCGCTCGAGCAGCTTGCCGCGGCGCAGCAAGTCGATGGCTCGGTGCTTCCCGGTGGCCATCAGCCAGGCGCCCGGGTTATCCGGGACGCCCGACTGCGGCCACCGCTCGAGCGCGGCGACGAGCGCGTCCTGCGCGAGATCCTCCGCCGTGCCGACGTCGCCGGTGATACGCGTCAGCCCGGCGATGAGCTTGGCCGACTCGATCCGCCACACCGCCTCGATCGCGCGGTGTGTATCGGACGTCGTCACCGCCTGGCTTCGTTCTGCGCGACCCGCGCCTTGACGAGCTTCCGCACCAGCGCCGCGGGGAGGGGCTTATCGACGGTGAAGCGGATGGTGCCCTTGGAGGTTTCGTACGACGCGAGCTCTCGCTTGAACGCGTCCAGAGCAGTCCCGGGGAAGAAGCTGCAGTGATTCTTGAACGCCGCGAAGCCCACCAGATAGCCGTGGTGCTTGAAGGACGGGATGCCGTAACTGATGACCTCGGTCGCCTCGGGCGCGGCGGCCTTGATCGTCTTGCGCAGCTTTTGGAGAGCCGCCCGCGGGGCGGGTGGGACCGCCTTCAGGTAGGCGGCCACCGAGGCGAATGTTTTCATGGTCACGCGAGGTCCAGCTTGCGGAAGCGCTCCACCGATTCGCTGGGACCGAAATCGTCCAGCTCGTACAGCTGGCGCACTTCGATCTCGCCCTCGGTCAGCGCGGGATTGGGGAACCGCCGGGCCCATTCGAGCGCCTCTTCCCGCGACTTCACCTGGATGAGCGTGTACCCGGCGACGAGCTCTTTGGCCTCGGTGAAGGGCCCGTCGATCATGGTGCGCTTGCCTCCGGAGTACTTGATCCGCCAGCCCTTCGAGCTGGGCTGGAGTCCCGAGGCATCGAGCAGGACGCCGGCCCGTTGCAGCTCTTCGTGGTACTTCGCCATCTCGGCAAACAGCGGCTCCCAGGCCGGCCCGATCGGCATCACCTCGGCTTCCGAGTCCTTCGTGGCTTTCACGATGATCATGAATCGCATCGTCCCCCCTCGCTAGGCTCGCAGAGGAATGAGTGCCCGCAGCCGGTCATCGCGGAGGTACAGCCCTCCCCAGATCAGCAGAGCGACATAGACCGGAAACAGCGTGGTGGAAAAGAGTGGACTGCCGATGCGCACCTGGGCTGCGATTGCGCCGCCGAGATAACCGGTCAGCAGAATCGCGCCGAGAATGGAGGTGCGTGGAATCAGGTACGCCACCACGCAAATGAGCTCGAGGACTCCGAGACCGAGGGCGAGGCTTAGGGGATACCCGAGCTGGGCGAATGCATCGACTACGGGAGCGATCTTCAGCATGTGTATGACGCCGTCGAAGAGCAGGAACAGCGCGGCGAACGCGCTCATGATGTGTCCAACCCAGAGCCTCTTCTGCATGAATGCGTCCTCCGAAATGACGTGGTGGCCGTCCGACTACCGCTTGTTGCGCGCCTGCGCGCGCAGGCGCTCCTCCTGCTCCTTGAACTCCGGCTTGAGCGCAGCACCGAAGTCGTCTGCCTCGAATACTTGGCGAAGCTCCACCTCACCCTCCTGGAAGGGAGCCCGCTTCAGCCACGCGATGGCCTCGTCCAGCGACTTCACTTGCCACAGCCAGAAACCGGCAATGAGCTCCTTCGTCTCCGCGAAGGGCCCGTCGATCACGGTCCGCTTGCTTCCCGAGAACCTCACGCGCGCGCCTTTGGAGCTCGCCTGGAGCCCCTCGGCCGCCAGCAACACACCGGCTTTCTCCAGCTCCAGATTGAACTTGCCCATTTCGGTCAGGATCTTCTCGTCCGGCAGGACGCCTGCCTCCGAGTCCTTGTTGGCTTTGACCACCACCATGAATCGCATCATCGCCTCCTTAGAGTGGTTTCGGGTCCGGAGCCAGGGTCGAGCCTCGGCTCTGCCTAGACGACGAGCGAGGGGCCCCGCAATCGACACGCCGGATTCATCCTTTCACCAGGTGCTCGGCGAGACCCTCAGAACATTGTGTCCAGCCGTCCTCGAGCGGTCCTCACCCCCTGTCCCCCTCTCCGCAATGCGGAGAGGGGGTACGAACGGATGAGCTGCTGAGGCTCACGCGTCGTCTCCCCTCTCCCGAAGGGAGAGGGGAACAAGGGGTGAGGACTGGTCAGGTCGTCGCCGGGTGCGTACGGAGCGAGCAGCTGCACCGCATCCCCGCGGCGTCGGTCGCGCTCGCGTGCTCGATGTGATGCCAGAACTGGATCACGAGCGCCGCGACGGGCGACGGCGAGAAACAACGGTTTTGGCACCACCGTTGGCACCGCGGCGGCAGGTCGGTTCAAATCCGACCGGTGGCTCTGTTTCCTCTCCGCGCCCGTTCGCTTTTCAAGCCAATCCGCTCACGGCTCACGCGGCGGCGCGGGCGGCAACATGCTGTCGATCCTCTCCTTCGACTCCCGCAGCCGCCCCCGCTCGCGCTGCATCAGGGAGTCTGCCTGCTCATCGGTGTAGACGATGTAGGGCGTGAGGAAGATCGCGATCTCGGTGCGCGAGCGGGCCACGCGCCGGCTCTTGAACAGGAACCCGAGCAGGGGGACGTCCTTGAGAAACGGCACCCCGCTCTCCGTGATCTGCTCCGATTCGCCGATCAAGCCCCCGATCACGACCGTGTGCCCGTTCTTCACGATGGCGCTGGTTTCCGCCTCGCGGGTGGTGATGATCGGCGCATTCTGCGCCGCCGCGATCGTCTGCGCCGACAGCGCGCTCACCTCCTGGAGCACGCGGAACGTCACGTAGCCGTCGTTGTTGACGGTGGGGATCACCGTGAGCTGCGTCCCCACGTTGCGGAACTGGACGACCTGGTTCACAAAGGCGTTCAGGCCGGTGAGCGTCGACGAGGTGAACGGCACTGCGCTACCCACCAGAATGCGCGCTTGCTCGTTGTTGAGGGCGAGGATGCGCGGCGTGGACAGCACTTGGACGTTGGTCCTCGTCGCCAATGCCTGGAGGATGGCGCGCACGTCCACACTAGCGAGCCGGATGATTTGGACGCCGAGCCCCTGGAGGCTCGCGAGCGCCGTGTCGCCGAAGGTCTGGGGCCCGACGCCGATGGTGGCGCGCCGTGTGGTGTCGCCGGACGTGAAGACCTGCCAGTTGATCCCCCACTGGCTGGGGCGGTCGAGGGTCACCTCGGCGATCAGCACCTCCAGCAGCACCTGGGGCGGCCGGACGTCGAGCTGCTCGATCGTTTCCTGGAGCAACGCGAAGTTGGGCGGGGCCGTGCGGATCACGAGCGAGTTGGTGGCCTCGTCGGGGACGATCGCGGTCCGGCCCACCAGGCCCCGAACTTCGGCCTGGGCGCTCTCCGCCACGACCTGCGGCCCGGAGAGCATTTGGGAGATCTGCGCCGGCTGCTGGAAGGATTCGACCTCGCGCTGCCGCATGCTGCGGAGCTCGTCCGAAAGGCTGCGTCCCGCCAGCGCCTGCACGCGCTGCCGGCCCGTCGGCCCCGACACGGCGGCGCCAAACAGCTGGCCCAGCGTCGCCGCCAGCTCCGACGCGCTGGCGTGCTTGAGGGGGTACACGTAGGTCCGCAGGCCCGCCTCGCCGCCGGTTTTGACGTCGAGTTGCCGCAGCAGCTCCACGTAGCTCGCGATGCGGATGCCACGGTCCGTGATGAGGATAGCGTTGGAGCGCGGCACCACCTCGATGCGCGCGGTCTTACCCGCCACCTGCCTGAGGAGCGTCACGCCTTCCTCCGCTTGGATGTACTCGAGCGGCACGATCTGCGTGACCAGCCCGAGGGGCGGCGGGGTGGGGAAGTCCTTCCCGACGTGGACGGGGCCCGTGCCGGGCTTCTTCTCCTCGGGCATGACCTGCGCCACCGGCCCAGTTTGCACAAGGACCAGGCTCTGGCTCTCGAGGATCGCCTCCAACAACGCACCCACCTGCGGCACCGGGACCGGTTGGGGGGTCTGAAACGTGATCCGCCGGGTGGGCACGTCGGTCAGCACGACGTTCACGCCGAGCACGGTGGCGAGCGAGCGGATCACGTCGCCGAGGTCCGCGTTGACGTAGTTGATGGGGACGGTCCGCGGCGGCTGTTGCTGGGCGACGGCTTGCACGGGCGCGCCGAGCAGCGCGACTAGGGGGACCACGTGGCTAGCGAGGTTAATCCACAGACGGGAGTTCACAGCATGGACCACCCTGCTTCGCGCGTGCGGCCCCGCATTGTGGAACAAGCGCATGTTCGCTGACGCCGGAGCCGGAGCTGCCGAAAGTGTCCCGAAACCACGGGGCTGTCAAGCGACCTCTTCCCAAGTCGTCCTCGACCGGAATCGCCTGCACCCGAAGAGCTAGCTCGTCCGACTGCCAGCGTTACGTCGATCTTCATCCCGCCGAGGGATACTCGTTTGTCGCACGCGACGGCAAGTTTCATGCAGCGGCGAGCGACGGGTCGACACCGACATGGATCCTGGAACGCGCCTGCGTTCACACCAACCGGTGGGAGGAACCATGTTTACTCTGCCTCGACTGACGGCAACCCTGGCCGTCGTTGCAACGGGCGGCGCGCTGCTGGCCGCAGGATATGGGGCCAACGTGCTATCCGGCCCAGCCCCGCTCGCGCACCCCACGGCGAACCCGAGCGCGTCGGGCATGCGCCCACTGAGCGCGGTGTCGACGTTCGCACTCCTGGGTGGCCCGGCGGTGACCTGTGCCGGGTCCGTGGTGACCGGAGACGTGGGTGTCGCGAGCGCCACCGCCTTCGCCAACACCGGGTGCACGATTACCGGGAACATTCACGCGGGCGACGCGCTCGCCGCGCTGGCCTACAATGACCTCATCACCGCGTACGCCGCGCTCGGGGCCAATGCGTGCGTCGGCCGGCCCTTGACGGGTACGCTCTCAGGCGTGACGCTGCGGCCGGGTGTGCACTGTTTCGACGCCGCGGCGACGTTGAGGGGTCAGGCGACACTCGCTGGGCCCGCGAGCGGGATCTGGATTTTCAAGGTCGGGACCGGTGGGACCGGCGCCCTCACAAGCATCGGCTTCTCAGCGGTGCTGGCGGGCGGCGGACAACCGTGTAACGTGTTTTGGTTGGTCGCCGAAGGCGCGACCATCACCGATTCGCAGTTCCTGGGAACAATTCTCGCAGGTGCGGCCATCACGCTGACCCGTGGAAGCTTCTTCGGGCAAGCCCTGGCGAAAGCCGCCGTGACGGTGACCGGCACCACGGTCACCGGCTGTGTGAGAGCGTGATGCCCAACGCTCCGCGTGCCCCCATGCGCGTGCGCCCAAAGCACTAGCTCATCGGACTCGCGGCCGGTCCGCGCGCCCGCCCATAATCGTTAAGTCGATTTTCGTCCCGCCGAGTGATATCCGCCTGTCGCCCTCGCGGGCAGGTTTCATGTCGAGGCGGGCGCGGTCCGATTGCGAAATGGATCCCGAGACCCGCCCCGTGTCACACCAACTGTTAGGAGAAAACCATGTTTACTCTACCCCGACTGACGGCGCGATTGGCCGTCGTTGCATCGTTTGGCGCGCTGCTGGTCACAGCGCGCAACGCCACCGCGCAATCTGGGGGTGCGGTGTCGAGCTTCTCCATCCTGGGCGGCCCGGCGGTGACCTGTACCAGGTCCACGACGAGCGGCGACGTGGGTGTCGCCAGCACCACCGCGTTCACGAACACCGGGTGCAGCATTAGCGGAAACATTCACGCGGGCGACGCGCTCGCCGCACAGGCGTACAATGACTACCTCGGCGCGTACAACAACATCGCGGCCACGTCGTGCAGCGGTGCGTTGTTGACGGGTACACTCGCGGGGCGGACCCTGGCGCCCGGCGTGTACTGTGTCAGCGCGGAGGCGAAGACGGGCACGTTGACGCTCAACGGGCCGGCGACGGGGAGCTGGACGTTCAAGGTCACGGACGGCGCTCACACCGGCGCTTTCACCGGCACCAGCTTCTTTGTGGTCATGGCTGGCGGCGGGCAGGCGTGTAACGTTATCTGGTGGTCGGAAGCGGCCGCGACGCAGACGGATTCGGACATCAAAGGAAACATTCTCTCGGGTGCAGGCCTCACGCTTACCCGGGGAAGCTTCGTCGGACGAGCCTTGGCGAAAGCCGCGGTGACGCTGACGGACGTCAGGACCCTCAGCGGTTGCGTCTGATAGAGACACCGTAGCAGCAGCCCGCAGCGCTGAGCGTGGGGGTGTCGGGGATTCTCCCGACACCCCCTAGTAGTTTTCCCGATATTCGTATCCCCTCTTGCGCCGTAACCTGATCCGGGGCATCATGCCCAAGCCCGGGAGGTCGGCTCGTGGCAAGCAGAATCCTGGTATTGGTGATCGAAGACAATCGGCTGGTGCGCGACGGGCTCGCCGCCCTCCTCGACGCGCAGCCGGACTTCAAGGTCGTCGCGGCCGCCGAAGGGGCGAACGCCGGCTTGCTCCAGGTCCGGGCGACCAAACCCCACGTTGTGCTCGTGGACGCGGCCCTGGGGAATCACGACAGCCACCGCCTGGTGAAGAGCGTGCGGAAAGAAGCTCCCGAGAGCAAGGTCATTGTGATGGACCTGCTGCCGGCGCAGGAGGACGTCATCGCGTTCATCCAGGCCGGCGCGAACGGGTTCATCGTGAAAGATGCGACGGTCGAGGATTTCGTCAGAACCATTCGATCGGTCGCCGAGGGAGCGGATGTGGTTCCGCCCGCTTTAACCGGAACGCTGCTGTCCCACATTGTGGATCAAGCGGTGGCGCGCAGCACGACAGCCGTGCTGGAAGCCGTGCAAATGACCAAGCGCGAGCGGGAGATTACGGGCTTGATTGCCGATGGCATGAGCAACAAGGAGATCGCCCAACGCCTCAACATCGCCACCTACACCGTCAAGAGCCACGTGCACAACATTCTGGAGAAGCTTGCGCTACACAGCCGCCTCCAGATCGCCGCTCACGCGCACAAGTCCTCCGTGTCCGAGACCGCCCCCCCCACCGTGTCACGCTGACCGATTCACCTGCACCCAAGTAGTTAAGTCGCGTTTCATCCGGTTGGAGGATGTTCGCCTGCTGCACGCGCTGGCAGGTTGTGTTCTCCAGGGTAAGGAGCGCGCTTGTGAGGAATCTGTGGGCCTACGCGTATCAGATCGTGCCGGCACAGCCGTTGAGGCGGCTGGGCGCGATCCGCGCGCTCCTGAAGGAGGCGACTGCGGCGGCGCGCGGCGGCGCCCGCACCTGGTCGGGGAGGCTCGTGCTCGAGCGGCGCGCCACACACATCCTGATCGTGAGCGACGCCCCCGGGCGGGACGACTCGATGGATCGCCGCCTCGCAGCCGAGATCGAGCGACTGGATGCGAGTTTCTCCGTCACCGAGCCGCTGGCGTTGGCGGAGCACGCCGAGGGGGTCGAGTGGCTGGCTACCTACGACGGGAACGGACGCTAGCTGGGGCCGAAGTCGTCCAGCTCGAACAGCTGGCGGTCCTGGCGTGAGGACTACCCGCCGGCAATGGCGCCGATGACCAGGAGAGGCTCCGCCCCCGACGAGACCGCGTCGGGCAACGGAGCGTCCGGCGGCTCGTGGGACAGATCCCGCGCGCATGCGAAGATCCGCAGGAACGGCCGGCGCCGTCCGGTCACGTGCTCGCGGATCGTCCCGCGCAGCATCGGATAGCGGGCCTCGAGCGCGTCGAGCACCGACGCTTGCGTGACCCGCCCCTCGACCTCGAGCGTCAACTCGGCACCGACCTGCGCCAGCTTTCGCAGGTGGGGCGGGAGCACGACCCGGATCAAGGGAGTGTCTGGACCTCGACGGATAACACGGCCGGGAGATCTCGGACAATCGGGACCCAGCTGTCTCCGGCATCGGCCGAGAGGTACACTTGCCCGCCGGTCGTGCCGAAATACACGCCGCACGCATCGAGTGCGTCGACGGCCATCGCGTCGCGCAGCACGTTGACGTAGCAGTCGTGTTGCGGCAGGCCCTTCGTGAGCGCCTCCCACTCGTTGCCACCCGTGCGGCTGCGGTACACGCGCAGCTTCCCGTCCGGCACGTAATGCTCGGAGTCGCTCTTGATGGGGACGACGTAAACGGTCTCCGGCTCGTGCGCGTGCACGTCGATCACGAACCCGAAGTCGGTCGGCAGATTGCCGCTGATCTCGCGCCACGAGTCGCCGGCGTCGTCCGAGCGCATCACGTCCCAGTGCTTCTGCATGAACAGCACATTGGGACGCGACCGGTGCAGCGCGATGCGGTGCACGCAATGACCCACCTCGGCGGTGGGATCGGGGATGTATTGAGACCGCAATCCGCGGTTGATCGGCTTCCACGTTTTGCCGCCATCGTCGGTCCGGAAGGCACCGGCAGCCGAGATGGCGATGAAGATCCGCTTGGGATCGCTTGGATCGAGCAGGATCGTATGGAGACACATCCCGCCGGCGCCCGGCTGCCACTTCGGCCCGGTGCCGTGACCGCGCAGCCCGGCAACCTCCCGCCACGTCGTGCCGCCGTCGCTCGTCCGGAACAGCCCGGCGTCTTCCACCCCGGCGTACACCGTGTCCGGATCGGTGAGTGATGGCTCGAGATGCCAGACCCGCTTGAACTCCCAGGGATGCTGCGTGCCGTCGTACCACTGGTGCGTGGTGAGGGACTTGCCGGTGTCTGGAGACGTGTCGTAGACGAACTTGTTGCTCTCGCCGGCCGGCATGCCGTCGGGCGTCTTCGTCATTCCACCGCCCGGCGTCTCCCACGTCTTGCCGCCGTCGCACGAGCGCTGGATGACCTGTCCGAACCAGCCGCTCGATTGCGACGCGTACAGCCGATCCGGATCGACGGGCGAGCCCTTCAGGTGGTAGATCTCCCAACCCCCAAAGTGGGGCCCGCTCACCTCCCACTGCTTGCGTTTGCCGTCCGCTGTCAGGACGAACGCACCCTTCCGTGTACCAACCAGTACCCGCACCCCGCTCATTCCTCGACTCCTTTCCCGATGTGGCGACCGAGAACCGGCGCTTGCATACTATATCGTCGTTCCGCGGAGCTCACAATCGACATCGGACCTACCGGGGGCGCGTGGTGACGGCCCCTTCAGCCGGCGTCGAGTACCTCCCGCAGCTTGCGGGCCAGCCCGTGGGGCGTGAACGGTTTTTGGAGAAACGCGGTCCCCGGTTCGAGCACTCCGTGACGCATTATGGCGTCGTCAGCGTACCCCGACAGATACAGGACCTTCGTCCCACGCCGTGCCGACACCACGCGCTGCGCGAGCTGGGGTCCGCTCATGTTGGGCATGACGACGTCGGTCAAGAGCAGGTGGATCGGCCCTTGGTGCCCGTTGGCCAAGCGCAGGGCCTCCTCCCCGTCAGCCGCCGTCAGCACGGTGTAGCCGTGCACCTCCAGCACCCGCCGCGTGAGCTTCCGGACAGCCGCTTCGTCTTCCGCCAGGAGAACGGTTTCGGAGCCGCGGAGGGAGGCCGGTGGCAGGGCTTTGGGTGCGGGCGGCTGGGCGGCGGCCGCGAGACGGGGAAGGTAGATCTTGAAACACGTGCCGTGGCCGGGTTCGCTGTACACCTCGATGTAGCCGTCGCTCTGTTTCACGATGCCGTACACCGTAGCGAGACCGAGCCCGGTCCCCTTGCCCTTCTCCTTGGTGGTGAAGAACGGCTCGAAGATGTGTCCCTGGACCTGGGCGTCCATGCCGACGCCCGTGTCACTCACGGCGAGCATCGCATAGCGCCCCGGGACCACAGCGCCATGCTCCTCCGCATAGGTGTCGTCGAGATCGACGTTCGCGGTCTCGACGGTGAGCTTGCCCCCTTGGGGCATGGCGTCTCGGGCGTTGACGGCGAGGTTCGTGATGACCTGCTCGAGCTGGCCCGGATCGGCCCGTACCGCGCCGAGGTCGGGTGCCAGCACCGTGCGGAATTCCACGTCCTCGCGAATCAGTCGCCGCAGCATCTTCTCGAGGTCGGTGATCAGCGCGTTCAGGTCGAGGACCTGGGGCGCGAGCACCTGCTGACGGCTGAACGCGAGCAGCTGATGCGTCAGGGCCGCGGCGCGCTCCGCCGCCCCCTTGATGTCCTCAACGTCCAACCGGCGCCGATCGTCGACACTCAAATCCTCGAGCAAGAGACCGGCCGACCCGAAGATGGCCGTCAGGAGATTGTTGAAGTCGTGCGCGATGCCGCCCGCCAGCCGGCCTACCGCCTCGATCTTCTGCGCTTGACGCAGCTGGCCTTCGGCGGACTTGCGTCTCGTGATGTCGTGGGCCATCGTGAGGCCGGCCGGGCGCCCGGCAAATGTCAGTTTGTCCCGCGTGATTTCCACGTCGATGATCGTGCCGTCCTTCCGCCGGTGCCGCCACTCGCCCGCTGCAACCAGCCCCTCCGCGGCACTCGCAAGTCGGTCCTGCAGTCCGGCAACGTCTTCCGGCGGACAAATGTCCTTGAGCGTCATCTCGAGGAATTCTTCACGTGCATAGCCGTACTGGCGCAGCGCCGCCTCGTTTACGGCGAGGAACGCCAGCGTCTGCAGGTCGTAGACCCAAAGAGCGTTGGGGTTCCGTTCGAACAGGACGCGATAATGTGCCTCAGATTCCGTCAATGACTGTACGGCCGCGTTGCGCTCCGTCATCACGGCGGCCAGGACCAGCGCGGTCACGGCGAGGAGCGCCATGAACGTCTGCAGCAGGGCCAGATTGTGCGTGGGTGTCGAGGCGACGAAGGGACCCAATCCCCGCAGTGTGTACCCGACCGCCAAGCCGGACACGAGCAGCGTGGCCGTCGCCGCTCCCCGGGGACCGAACCGCAGCGCGGCCCAGATGGCGACGGGGAAGACGGCATAGACGTAGCTGGACGGAGTCTTGAACAGGAAATGGGTCAAGACCACCAGAATCACGACCAACGTCACGGCTTCCACCCCTCGAGCGCGTGCGTCGCGAACGCGTGGGGCGGTCAGCCACGTCAGGAAGACGGGCGCGACGACCAACATGCCCATGGCGTCGCCCGACCACCACACGAGCCACAGCGGCTGAATGGAGGTCGAGGCGATGGCACCACTCAGCCACAGGCTCGCGACACCGATGGTCGCGCTCACCGTGGAACTGAGGACGCCCGCTATGAGCACCAGTGCCAGCACGTCCCGGAGGCGGTCGAGCGACGGGCGGAAGCGCGCGCCCCGTTTGAGCACCAAGGCCCCGACGACCGCTTCCAGCGTGTTGCCTATCGCAATACCCGCGGCCCCTATCAACGACACCCCCGAGGTGGCGTTCAAGACGAACGCCCCGATCGTGATGACGGGCCAGTAGCGCACTCCCGCAAGCAGGAGGGCGGCGAGCGCGATGCCGGTTGGCGGCCAGGCGGACGACACCACACCGTGCGCCACCGCCGCGACGAGCCCCACCTTCGCGGAGCCGTAGTACACGACGGCGAGCAGCGCGACCGCCGCCGGGTACGGGAGCCTGCGGGGCAGCAGAGCCATCGGACCGCTCACCGACGGATGTGCACCAGGGCGGCTGGTCGAGGGACCGTTCATACGACCCGAAGGTTAGCCACGCCTCGACTATGAGTCCAACTGGGCGACGCTCACGTTCGAAATTCGCTGAGTGGAGGCTGACGAAGGGTGAGGAACGCCGGCGGGAGTAGCGATCTATCTCCGAATGCGGCCTGCAGACATGCACGGAGGCGCCATATTAGATTGCGGGCACGCCGGAGTAGCTCAGCGGTAGAGCACCGCATTCGTAATGCGGGGGTCGCGGGTTCAAGCCCCGCCTCCGGCTCTCGCTCGGTCAGGGTCCCGGTTTGGAAGCTGTGGCGGCCGCCAATCGTTGAATCCGGGGGAAGGTCACTTCTCCGTCCCGGTCCACGAGCGGCGCCGGCGGGGCTACCGCATGCCCCTGTGCATATCCCACCCCCAGGCCCCGCAGCTTTTCCAGAATGGTTTCGCTTTCCACCTCCTCAGCGATCGTGACGATGCCCATGATGCGACCGATCTCGTTGACGGCTCTCACGAGCGTGCCGTACACGGGATCGTCGGCGACGCCCCGGACGTAGTGCCCGCCGATCTTCACATAGTCGACCGACAGCGCCTTGAGGTGGGCGAACGAGGCCAGGCTGTTGCCGAAGTTGTCCAGCCCGACGCCGCAGCCCGTCGCCCGGATCTCGGCGATGAGGCGCACCAGCTGGGCGAAGTTCCCGAGGGCGGCGGCTTCGGCGATCTCGAAACACAGGGCCTCCGGCGGAAGCTGGGACTGCGCCAAGTTCTCCCGCACGGCGGCGATCAGGTCCACATCGTCCAGGGACGAAACGCTGAGGTTGATCGAGCACAGGGGCAGCTCGTTCTCCGGGTGGTCCCGATGCCACTGGCTCAGGACCGCGACGGTCTGGCGCACGACCCAGCGGTCGATCGCCGGCATGAGGCGATGGCGCTCCGCTTGTGGGAGGAACGAGTCCGCGGTTTCGACGCCCCCCTGCTCGTTCGGCAGGCGCAGCAGAATCTCGCACCGGGGACGGCCCGGCTGCTGCGGTGCCAGGGGAATGATCGCTTGCGCGTACAGCTGAAAGCGACCTTCGTCCACCGCTCGCGTGAGGCGCGTGATGCGTCGGGCCTCCACCTCCTGGTGGACGCCAGGGGCCGCCTCCGGCCGCGCGAGATGGACGCGGTTGCCGCCGGCGTCCTTGGCGGCGTAACAGGCCTCATCGGCGGCGCGCAGGACGTCCGCCGTGCGTCCGCTCGCCGCGGTGATCGGGACGACGCCGATGCTGACGCCCAGCGAGAAGGTCTCCTCGCCCCACACGAACCGGAACTCTGTGACCGCCTGCTCGAGCTTTCCGGCGATCTCTTCAGCCTTGGTCAACGAACAGTATTCCAGGAGGACGCCGAATTCATCGCCGCCAAGGCGTGCGAGCGTGTCGCGGCTGCGCAACCGACCGCTCAGCAGGCGGCCGATGGCGCGGAGCAGGTCATCCCCGGCCTCGTGCCCGGAGGTATCGTTCACGACCTTGAATCGGTCGAGGTCCAGGTAGCACAGTGCGTGCTCCGCCACACCAGCCGCGGCCTCCGCCAGCACCCGCGCCAGGCGGTCCTCGAACTCTTTCCGGCCCACCAAGCCCGTGAGGGCATCGTGCGTGGCTTCGTGCGAGAGTTTGCGGGCGGCGCGCCGCCGCTCCGTCACGTCGTGAAAGACCAGGACCACCCCGATCGTCGTCCCGTGGCGGTCGCGGAGCGGGGCCGCCGAGTCCCCGATCGGCACTTCCGTCCCATCGCGGCGCACCAGCAGCACGCCGTCGGCCAAATCCACCGCGCGCCCTTCGCGGACACAGCGGGCGGGGATGTTCTCGATCGGCTGCCGCGTCGCGTCGGAGATGAGCGTGAGGACGGTGTCCGCGGGCTGCCCTAGCGCTTCGGTGGTGCGCCACCCGGTGAGTCGCTCGGCCGTGGGATTCAGATACGTGATCGCCCCCGTCACGTCGGTCGTGATGACGGCGTCCGCGATCGAGGCCAGGGTGCCGACGGCTTGCTCTTTCTGGCGGAACAGGCTCTCCTGCACGCCCCGCCACTCGGTGAGATCGCGCATCGTCACCAAAAACAGCGGGTCGTCGCCGGGACCGAGGGGGCTGCGGTGGATTTCGACCGGAAACTCGCTGCCGTCCCGTCGCCGGGCGAAGATCCTAACCGGGGCACCCTTCGGCGACGTCTCCAGCAGCTCGGCATCGCTCACGCCCAGCGCGTCGTATACCTGTTGGAAGCGCTGGGGGATGAGCCGGCTGGACGGCTCGCCCCGCAGCTCGGCATCGGTCCACGCGAAGAGTCGCTCGGCCTCCCGATTCAGCGCCACCACGCTCCCCCCACGGTCGACGACGACCATGGCATCGGGGGCGGCGTCGAGCATTTGCCGAAATTGCTTGTCCTGCACGGACGACGTGGTCATAGTCGGCTGAATCTCCTCCGGGTCTAGGCTTCCAGCTTGAGGTGAAACCCTCCCTGCCGGTACCAGTCTGACGCCTCAATGCGCCGGTGCACGTGCAGCTTCTTGAGGATGTTGTGCACATGGTTCTTGGCCGTCGCCACTTCGATGCCCAGATGGCGGGCGATCTGTTTGTTGGACATGCCCTGATCGACCAGTTGCAGGATCTCCCGCTCTCGGCCGGTAAGCTCATGGACGGGGCTGGGTGCCGCCTGGTCCTTCGTCGCTGTCACGCTCCCGAGAGCGATCGCTCCCACACGGCGGAGTAGCGTGAACGCCACGCGAGGAGGGCAATACAGCTCTCCCCGGACCGCGCTCTCCACCGCGATGATCAGATCGTCGAGCGATCCATCCGGCAGTACGTAGCCGGCGACGCCCGCCTCAGCAAGCTGGATGACCTCCGCCTCGGTATCGCCCAGCGTGATCGCCACCACCTTGACGGTGGGCGCCCGACGCCTGATCTCGGCCACGATACTCGCGGACTCGGGCATCGCGAAGTCGACCAGGACGATGTCCGGAGGGGCCTCCGCAAGGCGCGCAAGAATCTCTTCTCGATGTGCCGCCGTTCCCAGCACACGCACGCGGCGAGCTTGCGACAGAGCCAAGGCAAGCGCCTCACGATGAACACGGGAGCGACCGGCAACAAGAGCGCGAATCACCGATGTAGGGCTCGTTCGCGAGTCGCGCATTGGTCGCCGACGAGCCCGTGACGCGCTACCCGAATATGCCGCACGCAGCCAACCTCCTGGGGTTGGGCCCAATTTCTCGAGTGCCACCTTACGGTGCCAGTCGGGCTGGGAGTATCGGGGAAACCACTGACATGGATGTAGATGTGGATGTCAGGGAAATCACTGACATCGGCCCTTGGAGGCAGCGACTACTCGCTTTGGAGCAAGCCGACCTCGACGGCGAAGCGGAACAGCTGGGCGCGGGTCTTGAGGCCGAGCTTGTCACTCAGGCGCTTGCGGTGGGTCTCGATGGTCTTCACGCTCACGGCCAGGTGGTCGGCGGCCTCCTGGTTCGTGTGCCCCTGGGCCAGCAGCCGGAGCACCTCGGCCTCACGCCGGCTCAGGGGCCTGGCCCGCCCAGTCGTCGGTAGGTTGCGGGAGACGTGCCGGACCTGATGGCCTCCCACTTCCTCGGCGGGACGGGTGAGATCCACGAAGGAGCGGCCCTGGTGGACGGCGCGGATCGCCGTCAACAGCTCGACATCGGCCGCCTTCTTGACGATGTAGCCGGACGCGCCGGCGAGGAGCGCGGCCCGCAAGTACGCTGGATCGTCGTGCATCGTGAGCACGAGCACGCGGGACTTCGGTGCGGCCCGCACGACCTGCTCGATCGTCTGTGCGGACCTGGCTCCGGGCATGGAGAGATCGAGCAGCACGACGTCCGGCGCGTTCGTCTGGACACGGCTGACGGTCGCGGGGCCGTCGGCGGCTTCGCCCACCACTTCCATGTCGGACTGGCCGTTGATGAGCAGCTTCAGGCCGGCCCGGAGGACGGCGTGGTCGTCGGCGATGAGCACGCGAACTCTCGGCACGCGCGCTACGCGCGGCGGACGGGAAAGTGGGCCGTGATCGTGGTGCCCGCCCCGGCCCGCGACCCGACCTCGACCGAGCCGCCGAGCAGGGCGGCGCGCTCCCGCATGACTTGCAGGCCGAGATGCCGATCGCCCCGATCTCCCGCAGCGGCACCCGCCGCCGGGTCGAAGCCGGCTCCATCATCCTGCACGCGCAACTCGACCGTCGTCTTGTCGCGGACGAGCCGAACGCCCACGCTCCGCGCGCCGGCATGTTTCGCCACGTTGGTCAGCGCCTCCTGCAGAACGCGGTACACGGTGGCCTGCAAGGCCGGCGGCAGGAGCTCCGAATCGAGTCCCTCGATCCGCAGGTCCACGGCGACCCCGTGCCGTTGCGCGAATTCCTGGACGTGACGGGTCACGGCCGCGGGGAGCCCGACCTCGTCGAGGATGCCCGGGTGGAGCCCCCGCGACAGGCGTCCCACTTCATCGAGGGTCTGGGCGGCTATCGCGCGGAGCTGCTGCGCGAGCCCGGCTGCCTCGGCGATGGTCCGGGACTCCTCGATGGTCCGCAACCCCACGAGCAGCGCCGTGAGCGACTGCCCAGCCTCGTCGTGGAGCTCACGGGCAATCCGCCGTCGTTCCTCTTCCTGGGCGGTCACCGCCTGCTGGATGAGCCGATTGCGGAGTTCCTCCGCTCGCTCGCGCTCGCTCGTGTCCGTGACCACGCCGATCACGCCGATGACGTCCGCGCTCCCCTCCAATTGCAACGGAGCGATGGAGATCGACACCGGCACCAGCGCGCCACCTTCCGCACGGAAGGTGGTGTCGGCCCTCCGGTTCTCCTTGTGCCCAGCCTCGACCAGGGCGTCGAACGCCGGCTGGTCGGCGGGCGGCACGAACCGACGCAGCGGTGCGCCGATGACGCGCGCGAGCGGCATCCGCACCATGTCGGCGAACCGCCGGTTGCAGTAGGCGATCACGCCGTCCCGCGTCAGGGTCACGGCGCCCTCGTTCATCTGATCGAACAGGATGCGGTAGGCCAGCTCCGTGCCGGCGAGGGTGATGACGTGCTCCCCCCTGGCCCGCGCGACCACCATGGCATCCACTTCTCCGGCCCGGATCGCGCGCAGTGTCTCCTCGGCGGCGTGGAGCCGGGTCTCGAGCTCCCGGGCGCCAGCGCGAGGGCGGCGTGCGGTCTTCGGTTTCCTGGTCACGGCGCGCGCGGACCGCTTCTCGTCATCGGGACTCTCTTTCGAGTGTCGGGCACGGGAAAGCTAGCGGTCTCGTTTGCGGGAAGATAGCAGCTTCCGCGACGCAGTGGCCGAATGATCGGGTGAATCCGAGGATTCATCCTTGGGTCTACACGGTGGGGGGGAGAACTGGAACGCTTGCGGACCGTTTTTGAGCCCTCATGGCTCGTTGATCCGCGGCGTCCGCACCACAGGTTTCGGTGCATGACAACAACCCTGCGTCACCAACAGTTCTCGGCCCTCATTGTCGACGACAACTTCGCCCTCCGAGAAGCGATTGCTCGCTCCTTGGCGCGCGACGGATGGGACGTCACGACCGCGCCCGGTGGCCTCGAGGGGTTGGAGGCCGTCCGCAGCCGTCCCTTCGACGTGGTCATCACCGACGTGCACATGCCGATGCGTGGGGGCCTGTGGCTCTGCGAGGAGGCGCTCGCCCTGCGGCCGGAGCTGCGCGGCAGGTTCGTATTCATGAGCTCGGAGCCGCTGCCCGAGCCCCCGCGTGATGCGGTTTTCATGGTCAAACCACTCTCGCTCACCACGCTCCACAGCGAGGTGCAGAACATCGTTCGCAGAGGGGAAGGGGCCAGGGTCCTGCAGGGCTCAGGCCGTGATGGTCAGCTTGTGTCCCTTCGCCTTGAGTGACGCGGCCAGTCCCGTCTTTTCGACCGACTTCATGTAGGCCTCGTCGGGGCTGATCTCCTTCTTCTCGACCAGCTCGAGCAGCGCGTCGTTCAGGGTGAGCATGCCGAGCTGCTTCGAGGTCTGGATGATCGAGGGGATCTGGAACGTCTTGCCCTCGCGGATCAGATTCGAGATGGCCGGCGTCGCGAGCAGGATCTCTCGCGCGGCCACGCGACCGCCGCCCAGCTTCTTGCACAACGTCTGCGCGATCACTCCCTTCAGCGACTCGGACAGCATCACGCGGATCTGCGACTGCCGGTCCGCCGGAAACTGGTCGATGATGCGGTCCACGGTGGACGCGGCCGTGGTGGTGTGCAGGGTTCCGAACACGAGGTGACCGGTCTCGGCCGTCTCGATGGCGATCGCGATGGTTTCGAGGTCACGCATCTCGCCTACCAGCACGATGTCCGGGTCTTCCCGCAGGGCGGACCGCAGCGCCCGCTTGAAGCTCTCGGTGTGCACGCCGACTTGCCGCTGGGTGATGACGCATTTCTTGTTCTCGTGCACGAATTCGATCGGGTCTTCGATGGTGATGATGTGGTCGGTGCGCGTCCGGTTGATGAGATCCACGAGCGCGCACAGGGTGGTGGACTTGCCCGAGCCGGTCGGGCCCGTGACGAGCACCAGTCCCTTCGTCAGGTAGCACAGCTGCTGCACCTCCTTGGAAATACCGAGCTGTTCCGCGGTGACGACCTGGGCCGGGATCACGCGGAATACCGCAATCGGCCCTTTGCGGTCGCGCGCCGCGTTCACCCGGAACCGGGCCAGCCCGGTGATCTCGTAGGCGAAGTCCGAGTCGCCCGTCTCCTTCCACTCGGCGCGGTTGCGCTCCGGCATGACCGCCCGGAGCATCAGCTCGAGTTGCTCCGTGCCGAACGCCGGCGAGGACTGCCGCTTCATCTCCCCGTGCGTGCGGAAGATGGGCGGCTCCCCCACGCGCAGGTGCAGGTCGGAGGAACCCGACTGGACCAGGGCCTTGAGCAGCTCGCCCAATGCGCGCTCGGCGCCCTGGAGCTGCGGGGCGGCAACGTCGGCCGGAACGCCGGCCGGCGGCGCAGCGCTCCCCGGCGCACTGGGCGACGTGTCGACCATGGGCGCCGCGGCGATGGCCGACGAGCGCGGCGCCTTCGGTGCGGTGGGAGCGGCCGCTGGCGCGGCGGCCCGCTGGCCTGCCGCACCGGGGCCTTCCGTCACGACCGGTTGGGCAGCCGCGGTATTCTCGATCCGTGCCACAACTGCCGTCAACCGCCCCATGTCCGGCACGATCCGCACCCGCACCAGGCCGCGGTCCGCCGCGTACTCGAACTCGGTCTCGGCCATCTTGTCGATCTGGTCCGCCGACTCGGACGGGGCCACTTCGACGAGTAGGGCGTAGATGTGCTGGTCCGTGAGCGGCTGCCGGCTGACCTTCCGCGGCTTGCCGTCCTTCACCATGGTGACGGGCTCATCGGGCAGGAGGTAGAGCTGATCGCCCTTCTCCCGGAGCAGGACGTCGACGAACGGATCGATCCGCGCTGCCATCGGTTAGCTCAGTGGGCGCGCGTACTGGACGAACGCGCGGTTCACGTAATGGGTCGCCGCGTGGGTCCACACGGCGAAGAACGGGTCGCGGGACGCATTCAGATAGTCGAGCAGGCGCGCGTGCTCCTGCGGCAGCTCGGCGCTGGCCCAACCGCCCAGCGTCGATCCGCCGGCCAGCACGATCTCCACGCCGAGCATGCGCGCGGCGGAGAGCCGCGCCGGGTCGGCGATCGGGGCCTGCCGGTCCACGGACAGGGACACGGTTTGCACCTTCGAGACCAGCAGCACCTCGCCGTCCCCCCGGGGCCGAAAGGCAAAGAAGCCCTCGGGCCGGTTGAGGAGCTCCAGCACCGTCTCCGGGCCGTCGTGGTGGGGCACGCGCTCCATCAAGAAGAGGTGGCCGGGGCGCGATACGCCCTGCGTGAGGAGGAGATTCGCGGGGACGGGGGTGCGGGGCAACGACAGATCGGACACGGGAGAATCATAAAGACGTCGCGCAGATACGTCTAGCGAAGACGTCGCGCGAAGGCGTCTCGCAAGGACGTATACGACTCTACTTGACGTCGTCCTTCAGTTCGGCCGACATTGCACCGAGGCGGGCGGCGTGCGGCCGCATCCAATCTGCTGGTCCATGCCGCTCGCGATCGGGCCGCAGGCGGTGCTTTGCGCCCCCTCGCGGGCGGCCTGCTCGGTCGGCCCGACGGCCGCGGCGCAGTTGGTGCGGCCGCGGAACTCCATGCACACGCGGCATTGGACTGTGGCGCGCGCCGTCGTCATGAAAAAGAACAGCGCGGCGACCGCGAGCACGGCCGCCACGCCATACAGCGTCGAGCGTTTCATGACCTAGCGCTTCGCCGCCGCCTTCCTGCGTGCCGGCTCGTGGAACTGCTGCTGCTCCGTCGAGCCCTCCATCGCCGTCACCGAGGACGTCCCGCCAGTCGCGATCTGGGTGATCTCGTCGAAGTATCCCACGCCCACGAACTCCTGGTGCCGCACCGCCGCGTAGCCGTCCTTCTCCGACGCGAACTCGCGATTCTGGAGCTCGGCGTAGGCGGCCATCCCTTTCTCCTTGTACGCCCGCGCCAGCATGAACATGCTGTGGTTCAGCGCGTGGAACGCGGACAGCGTCACGAACTGGAACTTGTAGTTCAGGGCGCCCAGCTCCTTCTGGAATGCGGCGACCTGGGCTTCGCTCAGGTGCTTGCGCCAGTTGAACGAGGGCGAACAGTTGTACGCGAGCATCTTGCCCGGGTACTTCGCGTGGATCGCTGCGGCGAACCTCGTCGCCTCCGCGAGATCCGGCTTCGAGGTCTCGAACCAGAGCAGATCGGCATACGGCGCGTACGCAAGCGCCCGGGCGATGGCCGCGTCCACTCCGTCGCGCACGTGGAAGAACCCCTCCGCAGTCCGCTCGCCGGTCAGGAAGCGCCGGTCGTACTCGTCGCAATCGCTCGTGAGCAGCGTGGCGCTGTTCGCATCCGTCCGCGCGATCAGAATCGTGTCCACGCCGCACACGTCCGTCGCCAGGCGTGCCGCCACCAGTTTCGTGACGAACTCGCTCGTCGGCACGAGCACCTTGCCGCCCAGATGGCCGCACTTCTTCACCGACGCGAGCTGGTCTTCGAAGTGCACCCCGGCCGCCCCGGCGTCGATCATGTTCTTCATGATCTCGAAGGCATGCAGCGGGCCGCCGAACCCCGCCTCGGCGTCGGCCACGAGCGGCGCGAACCAATAGGTCGACGAGTCGCCCTTCATGTGGGCGATCTCGTCGGCGCGCTTGAGGGCGTTGTTGAGGCGACGGAGCAGGGCGGGAACGGAATCGGAGGGGTAGAGGCTCTGGTCGGGGTACATCTCGAGCGCGTTATTCGCGTCGGCGGCCACCTGCCAGCCGCTCACGTAGATCGCCTTGAGCCCCGCCTGCACCTGCTGGATCGCCTGGTTGCCGGTGATCGCGGAGAGCACGGCGACGTAATCGTCATCCTGGAACAGCTCCCACAGCCGGGCCGCCCCGTAGTGCGCGAGCGAGTATTCGATGTCGATCGAGCCGCGGAGGCGGTACACATCGCCCGCCGTGTACGGTCGGGTCACGCCGCTCCAGCGGTGCTCCGTCTTCCACGCCTGCTCGAGGGAGTCGATGAACTCTTGCTTATCCATGTGGTACCCGTCCGTGATGGGTCGAGCGGTCTCAGTCCAGATAGTCGTACGCTGCCGTCGTCAGGAACTCCGCAAACTCCGCGCCGGTCGTCAGCTCGGCCAGAATCCGCCCTGCCAGCGCAAACTTATCGGGCCCGGGCCCCCCCGTACCCACCCGTTCGGGTAGGGTTTCCACCAACTCGGAGAGCGTTTGCTGCACTAATGCGGCATTCACGTGTCGACCGTCCTGCAGCTGCGCCCCGTGGCGCAGCCACTGCCACACCTGCGCGCGCGAGATCTCGGCCGTCGCCGCGTCCTCCATGAGGTCGTGGATGGGCACGCATCCCGTGCCGCCGAGCCACGCCGCGAGGTACCACAGCGCGGCCTCCAGGTTGGTGCGCAGTCCCCCCGCGGTGATCTCGCCCGCCGGCGCCGCCAGCAGATCGCGGGCGGTGACACGCACGTCGTCCCGGCGCCGCGCGATCTGGTGCGGCCCGGACATCTGAGCGTCGAACACCTCCCGCGCGACCGAGACGAGCCCGGGGTGCGCCACCCACGTGCCGTCGTGCCCCTGCCGCACCTCCCGCACCTTGTCCTGGCGGACCTTCTCGAGCGCCTGCGCATTCAGGGCAGGGTCCCGCTTGATGGGAATCTGTGCCGCCATGCCGCCCAGGGCGTGGATGCCACGGCGGTGGCAGGTCCGCACGACCAGGTCGGCATAGGTGCGCAGGAACGGCTGCTCCATCGTGACGCGCGCGCGGTCGGGGAGCACGCACTCGGGGCGGTGGCGCAGCTTCTTGATGTAGCTGAAGATGTAGTCCCAGCGCCCGCAGTTGAGCCCGGCGGAGTGGTCGCGCAGCTCCCACAGGATCTCATCCGTCTCGAACGCCGCGAGGATCGTCTCGATCAGCACCGTCGCGCGGATCGTCCCGCGCGGGATCCCGAGCGTGTCCTGCGCGAAGAGGAACACGTCGTTCCACAGGCGTGCCTCGAGATGGCTCTCGAGCTTGGGCAGGTAATAGTAGGGCCCGGTGCCGCGCGCGATCAGCGCGGCCGCGGTGTGGAAGAGCGCGAGCCCGAAATCGAACAGCGATGCGGGTGTCGGCCGTCCGTCGATGAGGAGGTGCTTCTCGACCAGGTGCCAGCCGCGCGGCCGCACGACGAGCGTTGCGGTCTTGGCCTCGAGCGCGTAGCGCTTTCCGTCGGGACTCGTGTACGCGATGGTGCGGGTGACCGCGTCGCGCAGGTTCAGCTGGCCGCGGACGTTGTTCTCCCAGGTGGGGGCGTTCGCGTCCTCGAAATCCGCCATGAACACGTTCGCCCCGGAGTTGAGCGCGTTGATCATCATCTTGCGTTCCACGGGGCCGGTGATTTCGACGCGGCGGTCGGTCAGATCTGGGCGGATCGGCGCGACGGTCCATTCGCGCTCTCGCAGCTCTCTGGTTTCCGGAAGGAAGTCGGGCAGGCGGCCGGCGTCGAGCTCCGCTTGGCGGGCGCGGCGCCGCTCCAGCAGCTCCTGGCGCGCCGGCCCGAAGCGGCGTGTCAGCGCGGCCAGGAAGCCGAGGGCCGCGGGGCTCAGGATGTCGGCACAGTCGGGCGGTGGAGCGGTGAGGACGCGGATGCCAGGATCGCTCGCGGGCATGGAGTAAAGATAAGGCGAGTGTAGCTTAGACGGGCCTCATGGCTACCTCTCTGATCGTCGCCGGCCTGTGCCTGCTGCTCGTGGGCGCCGTCGTGTGCACCACCGGGGTGAAGGCCGTCCGGGGGGGGCGCTGGCTGGGCGGGGCGGTGTGGGGGCTCGCGGGGCTGCTGCTGCTCGCGCTCGCCGCGCTGGCCGGCACGATCACGGTGGGCCTCCAGGGGTATCGGGCGCTCACCTACGAAGACCTGGCCGCGACGGTGCGCACCGAGCCGCTGAGCCGGCAGCGATTTCGCGCCACCATCACGCTGCCGGACCGGCGGCTCGCGATGTACGAGCTCGCGGGCGACGCGTTCTACATGGACGCGCACATCCTCAAGTGGCACCCGCTCGTGACGCTGCTCGGCCTGCACACGGCCTACGAGCTGGATCGCGTGGCCGGCCGCTACAACGACGTGGCGGAGGAGCGGGCCCGGCCGCACACAGTCTACTCGCTCGCCCGCTCGCGGCCCGTAAATCTGTTCGTCATCGCGCGCCAGAGGCTGCTCGGGCCCTTGGTGGACGCCGAGTACGGCTCGGCGGCGTTCACGCCCGCGAATCGGCCGGCCGAGTACGAAGTGCGGGTGTCGACCACCGGCCTGCTCATGCGGCCGGTCGTGAGCCGGCCCGCCCCCTGAGGAGGACCAGGCCGCATGCTCGTGCTGAAGCTGATCCAGTCACTCATCAAGACGCTGCACTCGGAGGGTACCCCGGGTCAGGTCGCGGCCGGGATCGCGCTCGGCTCGATCCTGGGTCTCACGCCGCTCCTGAACCTGCATAATGCGGTCGTGTTCGCCCTCATCGTGGTCCTCAACGTGTCGTTCCCCGCCGCGATGTTGGGCTGGGCACTGTTCGTGCCGGTGGGTTTCCTCTTCGACTCGGCGTTCGACACGATCGGCCGTGCGCTGCTGCTCGGGACGCCGGCGCTGCGGCCGCTCTGGACGACGCTCGACAATGCAGCGGTGGCGCCGCTCACCAACTTCAACAACACGGTCGTCCTGGGCAGCCTGGTGTGCTCGCTGGTGTTCTGGCTGCCGCTGTTCTTCGCCGCCCGGCGGGGCGTGGTGCGCTACCGGGCGACCGTGGCCGACCGAATCCAACACTCGCGCCTCTACCGGGCCGTGGCCGCGTCCAAGCTGTACACCGTGTACCGCCTGTTCCGGCCGGAGCCCTGAGGTGCGCGTCGCCCTGTTCCGCTGGAAGGCGATCGGGCCGCTGCTGCTCGTCGGCGTGGTGGGCGTCGGGTCGTGGCTCGTGTTCGCAGACCGGATCGCGAAGGCCACCGCCCAGGCGGTGGGGACGACGCTCGTCGGAGCGAGGGTCGAGATCGACCGGCTGCACCTCGACCTGCCGCATGGTCGGGTCGAGATCCGCGGGCTGACCGTGGCGAGCCCGTTCGAAGCCTTGGAGAACCTGCTCCAAGCGGACGCCTTGGTGGCCGACATCGACCCGCTGCCGCTGCTCGAGAAGAAGGTCGTGATCGACCGGCTGGCGGCGACAGGACTGCGATTCGGAACGCCCCGGCTGACGGACGGGCGGACAGGCGGACGGTCGGATGGTGTGATGGGCCAGGTTACCCGCTGGGGCGAGCAGCTCCAGGTGCCGGCCCTCGCGCTCCCGACGGGCACGATCAACATCGACCGCTTGGATCTGGGGCAGCTCAATACGCCCCGCGCCGCAGCCGCGCTCGCCGCGCGCGCCGACTCCGCCCGGCTCGCGTGGGAGGCCGGTCTCGGCGGACTCGACGTGACGGCCACCGTGGACACGGCCAAACGTCTGGCGGAGCGGCTGCGCGGCGCCAAGGCGACCGACGTCAGATTGCTGGGTGACGCGCGTCGCGCGCTCGAGCAGGTGAAGCGGGCGCAGGAGCGCGTGCTGGGGCTCGAGCGGAGCGTCGCCTCCGGCGCGGCGGCGCTCCAAGGGGGGGTGGCCGGCCTGGCCGATGCGAAACAGCGCGACTACGCGCTGGCGCGCGGCCTGCTCAAGCTCCCGGGGCTCGATGCGCCCGACATCGGGGCCGCGCTGTTCGGCCTGGCGGCCGTCGACCGGTTCCAGCGCGCTCTGTACTGGGTGCAGCTCGGCCGGCGCTACATGCCGCCCGGTCTGCTCCCGCGGGCGACGCCCGGCCCGTCGCGCGCCCGCCGCGCCGGGATGACCGTCCGCTTCCCGCGAGCGCACGTCGAGCCCGCATTCCTGCTCAGGACCGCGGAGCTGTCCGTGGAGCTGGGTGCGGGGGGGGCGGCGCCGCGGACCTATGCCGCTCGCCTGAGCGACGTGACCACGGATCCGACCCTGCATGGGCGACCGGCCACGGCGAGCGCGTCGGCACCCGGATTCCGATTGGGGGCGGTGCTCGACCACGTCCGGGCGACGCCGCGCGACACGGTGGCGGCGAGCCTCGTGGGGGTCGCGCTGCCGCCGCTTCGGCTGCCGTCGCTTCCCCTCCGGATCGAGCCGGGGTCGGGGACGGTGGCGCTCAGCTTCGCGTTGCAGGGCGACCAAGTGCGCGCCCGCTGGACGATGCAATCCGATCGGGTGCGATGGGTACGCGATTCCGGCGCCGCCGCCTCGGCAACCGGCGACGTGATCTGGCGTGTGGTCTCCGCGATCGCGACGCTGGAGGTCTCCGCGAGCCTCACGGGGAGCGTCACCCATCCGCGTCTGGGCGTCAGCTCGAACGTCGATCGGGCCATCGCCGACCGGCTGCGAGCGCTGCTGGGCGCGGAGCTGGCCGCGGCCGAGCGCCGGGTGCGCGCCCAGGTTGACAGCCTGGTGGACGGGCAGGTCGCTCCCGTCCTCGCCCAGGTCGAGGCGCTTGGCGGGGACGTAACCGGACGACTCGGCGGTCAGCGAGCGCAGCTCGACGACGCTCGCAAGGCGCTCGAGCAGCGATTGCGCGAGCTGACGCGGTTGCCCGGAGTGCGCCTGCCGTAACCGAGCGAGCCTGTCATCCTGAGCGCCGAAGGCGCGAAGGATCCGCTTCTTCGCGAAGGATCCGCTTCTTAATGAGACGATCGGTTAGGGTCCAACCAATCCGCGGCGGCCGGCATCCTAGGAACGTGCCGGCCCGCGGCGGGGGGAGCGATGCGATGCACTCGGACCCGACCGATCTGATCCACCGCGCGCAGCAGGGCGACCAATCGGCCTTCGAAGCGCTGTACCATGGGCATGTGGGCCGGGTGTATGCGCTGTGCTTGCGTCTCACGGCCGACGTGGTGCAGGCCGAAGAGCGGACGCAGGACGCCTTCGTGCGGGCGTGGGAGCGGCTCGCCACGTTTCGGGGGGAGAGCGCGTTCTCCTCGTGGCTGCATCGGCTGGCGGTGAACGAGGTGTTCCGCGTGCAGCGTGCGACACGGCGCCGGGCGCAGCGCGTCTTCACGAGTGAGGATCCCGGTGCGCTGGAGCGGGCCGACGACCGGCCGGACGCACCCGGTGTCGCCATGGATCTCGAGCGTGCCGTGGCGGCGCTGCCGCCGGGGGCGCGCGAGGTGTTCGTGCTGCACGACGTGGAAGGGTACCGCCACGAGGAGATCGCCGGACTCACCGGCGTCGCCGTGGGAACGTCCAAGGCGCAGCTGTTCCGAGCGCGCCGGCTGCTGCGCGAGGCGTTGAACCGATGATGTGCCCTGAGATGGAAGTGCGGCTGAACGAGTACGTGGACGGCACGCTCGCCGCCCGGGAGCGCGCGGCGGTGGAAGCCCATCTCGCTGAGTGCGCGGGCTGTCGAGCAGGGATTGTCGAGCTTCGGGCGCTCGTCACTGCCGCCGCGGCCCTGCCGAAGAGCGTCCCGCCGAAGCGGGATCTTTGGGGGGACATCGCCCGGCGCCTCGGGAAACGGGAAAGGGGAAACGGGAAACGCGTCTGGCGCGAGCGGGCATTCTGGCGCCGCGCGCTCGCCGCGGCAGCGGTGCTCGTCATCGCGTTGGGCATTTACCGGCTATTACCGCCCATTACCGCCCATTACCGCCCGGCGGGGCAGGGCTGGGTGGCGGTGCAAGCCGACTTCGACCGGGCGTCGGGCGAGCTGGGCCGCGCCCTTGCGCTGGAACGCCACCGGCTGCGGCCCGAGACCGTCGCGCTGCTCGAGCGGAACCTCGAGATCATCGACGCCGCGATCGCGGAGTCGCGTGCGGCGCTGGCGCGCGATCCGGCAAATGCCGAGCTGCGGGGCCTGTTCGCGGCGGCGTACCGCCACAAAGTCGAGCTGCTGCGCTGGGCCGCGCACGCAGCGACCAGCTGAAATGAGGATCGCCATGACCAAAGGGGCGTGCTGCCTGGCGCTCGTGCTGCTCTGGGTCGCCCGGGCCGCGATGGCGCAGGCGCGGATCGACGAGAGGTGGCCGCTCGACGCCGCCGGGTCGGTGCGCATCGTGCATCCGGCGGGGCGGGTTCGCGTGGTCGGGTGGGACGTCGACAGCCTCGCGGTGGTCGGAACGCTCGCGCCGGGCGCGGGCCGGTTCTACAGCGCCGGAGACGGCCACGTCCGCAAGTTGGGCGTCGACATCCCAGCCGACGAGCGGATCGCCGGGCGTGGCGACCTCGTGGTGCGCGTCCCGCGGCGTACGAACGTATGGGTCAAGTCGGCCACGGCGGACATCGAGGTCGAGGGGGTGGACGGCACGCTCGACCTGACCAGTGTGCGTGGCGCGATTCACGTCGTCGGCACGCCGCAGGACGTCACCGCCGAAACGATGGACGGCGCCGTGGAGATTGCGGGCGGCACCGGGCGCGCCCGCGTGAAGACGGTGAGCGGCGCGATCCTGCTCCGCGGGGCGAGCGCCGATATCGGCGCCTCCACGCTGAGCGGCGCGATCGTGGTCCGCGCCGCGGGATGGCAGCGCGGCGGCACGGGCGTGCAACGCGGGAAGTTCGAGTCCGTCACGGGCGACGTCCGGTTCGACGGGGAGCTGGGGCGGGGCGGCGTGGTCGAGTTCGAGACCCAGAGCGGCAATATCGCGGTGCGGGTGCCGGCCCGCACCGTCGCGGATTTCGACGCCCTCACCATCGGGGGCACGATCACCAACACGCTCGGCGCAGCGCAGCCGACGCCCCGAGCCAACGGCGCGGGGCAGGCGCTGCGGTTTTCCACCGGCGCGGGAGGGGCGCAGGTCACCGTCCGGAGCTTCAAGGGTGGTATCTTGCTCGAACCGAAATGAGCCGGATCAGCGTGGCCGTTGGCCCTGTGTGCGCGGTGGCGGCGCTCTGGACCTGCGCCGGCAACCCCGCGTCGATCCTGCTGCCTGGCGAGGACAGAGGCACCCTGCGCCTCGAGCCGGCCGCGAGCGGGTTTTCCAATCCCGTCTATCTCGCCGCCCCACCCGGCGATACGGCGCGCCTCTTCGTGGTGGAGCAAGCGGGACGGATTCGGATCGTGCGGGGCGGTCAGCCGCTTGGCACGCCGTTTCTCGACATCTCCGCCCGCGTGACGTCGGGCGGGGAACGCGGCCTCTTTAGCGTCGCATTCCATCCGAACTACGCGGCGAACGGGTTCTTCTACGTCGACTACACCGACGTGAATGGCGATACCCAGGTCGAGCGCTACACCGTGAGCGCAGCCGATTCGGACCTGGCCGACACGGCATCGCGCACGTCCATCCTCTCCGTCGCGCAGCCCTACGCCAACCACAACGGCGGGCTCGTCATGTTCGGCCCGGACGGGATGCTCTACATCGGCATGGGCGACGGTGGCTTGGCTGGCGACCCGGAGAACCGCGCGCAGAACCCCGACTCGCTGCTCGGCAAGTTGTTACGTATCGACGTGAATGGGGGAGATCCCTACACCAGCCCGCCAGACAACCCGTACGTCGGACGTCCCGGGCGGGACGAGATCTGGGCCGTCGGTCTGCGCAACCCGTGGCGCTACGCCTTTGACGCCCCGAGTGGCCTGCTCTACATCGCGGACGTCGGCCAGGACCACTGGGAGGAAGTGGACGTGGAGGTCGCGAGTCAGGGCGGCCTCAACTACGGCTGGCGCATCATGGAGGGAGCGCACAGTTACATTCCGGACCCGGGCAACTCCTCCATACTCGAGCCCGCCGCAGTGGAGTATGACCACCGCTCCGGGTGTTCGATCATCGGCGGGTTCGTCTATCGGGGCACGCGGTCGCCGGCGCTCGTCGGCCAGTACTTCTTCGCCGATCTGTGCGGCAAATGGTTGCGCAGCTTCACCTATGCGGACGGCGGCGTGCTCACACGCACGCTCTGGAGTCCGGATGTAGGCCCTGGCACCCCCCTGTCGTTCGGCGAGGACGCGAACCGTGAGCTGTACGTCCTGTCGGCGGAGGGGACCGTGTATCGGATCGCGCAGTAGCGTCCAAACCTTTCCGCACCGAGCGGCATCTCATTGGCAACCGACTTCGTGGAGGTTGCCATGCAGGTTCGGATTCGTAGCCTCGCCCTCGCGGCGCTCGTGAGCGCGGGGGTCGTCGCCCCCGCCCCGGCATTCGGGTCGAAAGGCCCACCCTGGATCTCGATCGAGCTGCCCGCCAACCCGTACGACCAGTCGACCCGCGGTGCGTTCCTGCTGGTGCACTCGTTCCATCACGGTACGGCGATGGGGTTCATCGTCTCCGGCACCGCCGAGGGGATGGTGAACGGCGAGCGGCGGTCGCTCAAGCTCGACTTCGCCGAGACTGCGCGAGTGGGCGTCTACGCGCTGAAGCGCACCTGGCCCACGGAGGGGACGTGGACGCTGGTGATCAAGGCCAACCAGGGCCCGGACGACGCCGCGACCGCGGTGGTCGACCTGGGACCAGACGGCGACGTGGCGGCGATCCGCGTGCCCACGATGCAGCGCGGCTCGTGGACGGTCCCCGCCCCGATTTCGCTCGGCGACATCGACGCGGCGCTGCGAGCGCGCGCGGCGATGCTGGCGCGGAGGTCGTAGATTCCGGTCGCGGAGCGTGCGCCGCCGCCCGACAAGGTGGTCCGGGCGGTGTGGCGCGCGCTCACCGCCCGGTGCCCGTGGCGCGCGGTGCGCCTGCCGCGGTCCTGACAATTCTATAACAAATGGCGACTTGAACAAACCTCGCGGCGCAGGTAAGCCTAAGGGTTGTTGGAGGTGTGGACCCCAAACCTTGAGGAGGCTTGCTATGCGCGGCCGTCTGGTGTTTGGCGCAGGAACGCTGGCAGTGGTTCTGGCCGTCGGGAGCTGCAAGGACGAGGTGGGGCTGACATCGATACCACCTGCGCCGGAACGGTTCGTTGCGTTCCTCAACGGAGCGAACGAGCCGACCCCGACCACGACTGCCGCGCAGGGCTTCGCGACGATTACCGTCAACGGTAACGTGCTCAGCTATAGAGTCGAGCTTTCGAACATCGACAGTGCGTTCTTGGCCCACATTCACCACAACGTGGCGGGCCTCAACGGCCCCGTTCGGGTGAGTCTTTACGTGCCACCCCGCGTCTCCACTGACTCGAACTTTAGTGGGCTCCTGATCGAGGACACGGCGACGGTTGCGGACTCCATTTTGACCTTCATCCGCGGCGGGGCGGCCTACGTCAACGTGCACACCAAGCTGAACCCCGGCGGGGAGATTCGCGGGCAACTGTTTCGGTTCCAGTAATCGTTGGACGTGACGGGGTGGGACGTGGTCCGGCGTGCCGGGAACTACGTCCCACCCTGTGTGTTCTATCGACATCAGTGGTTCTTCCTGGATCAGACCTAAAGTCGGGAGGAAGCGATGACCGACGTGCGTTGGGGTCGATTGCCTGCGCTGGGCGTAGCGCTGTTGGTGGCGTGCGGCGGTGGCGACGGTGGTGGCGGTACGGGGCCGTGCACCCCGGGCGTTGCGACGCAGCTCGTGAAGAGCAGCGGCGATCCCGCGGCGTGGTACTTCGACAACCCGCTTCCCTCACCTTTGAGCGTCACCGCCCGGGACGCGAACAACTGCGCTGTTCCGAGTGTGGTCGTGAACTGGGCGGTCGGGTCGGGTGGTGGCGCGGTCAATCCGGCCCAGAGCACGACCGGCACAACAGGCGTGGCGACCACGACGGACAGCATCGGGTCAACCAGCCCGCAGACCGTGACGGCGACGTTTAGCGGGTTGCCGACGCCAGTGACGTTCACGGCGACTGCTTCCGCCGCGCCGACGACGGACGACGTCAGCGTGAACAACAACTCCTTCAATCCCCAGCAAACGGTTGTGAAGACGGGCGGGACGGTGACGTGGACGTGGAACTCGGGGCTCACCCCGCACAACGTCACCTATTCGAGCGGCCCGGCCCCGCTGCCGGCCAATTCACCCACGCAGGCAGGCGGGACCACATTCAGCAGCACGTTTGCCGCAACCGGCACCTACGCCTACCACTGCACCATCCACTCGGGGATGGAGGGGACCGTCAGAGTGGTGCACTGAGCTACGAAAGCAGGGAGCGGGAGCGGCGCCTTGCGGAGCCGCTCCCTTCGGCCGTTCTTACACGCGATGATCCGAAAGCAAGCGATGGCACTGCTCGTGGGGGTTGCGGCCCTGGCGTGCAACAGCGACAGCACCCAGCCACCCGGACCGCCGGACCACCTCGTGAGAACCGGGGGTGACCAGCAGAACTGGTACGTCAACAACCCGCTGCCGGTCCCCTACAGTGTCACCGTGCTCGACGCGAGTGACCGCCCGGTGCCCGGCGTGTCCGTGGCGTGGTCACCCCTGCTTGGTTCTGACGGCAGCTTCAGCTCCAACCCGAGCACGACGAACTCGAGCGGCGTCGCGACTACCGTCCACACGCTTGGCATCGCCACGATCTATGTGGTGAACGTGGTAGTGACAGGAGTGCCGACCACCCAGTTCACCGCGAAGGCGGCAGCGCCGGGGACGGCCGTAGGCGTCTCGGTGACCAACAACGCCTTCACGCCCCGAGACACGGCGGTGCAGACGGGCGGGACGGTGACCTGGACATGGAATTCGGGGACCACTCCGCACAACGTCACCTATACGGGCGGCCCCACACCCCTGCCTACCAGTTCATCTAATCAGTCGGGAACGACCACCTTCAGCACGACGTTCACGGCCGTCGGAAAATACACCTACCACTGCACCATCCACCCGACGCAGATGACGGGCTCGGTGACGGTGGTGCATTAAAACACCGGAAGCCGGGAGCCGGGAGCAGTTCCGAACCTGCTCCCTCAAGTCGAGACGACTCTCCCGATCGGCAGCTTTCTGATCCGCTTCCCCGTGGCTGCGAAGATGGCGTTGCAGACGGCGGGCGCGATCGGCGGCACACCTGGCTCGCCGGCGCCGCCCTGAGGGTCGCTGCTCGGCACGATGTAGACTTCCACCGCCGGTGCCTCGGGCATCCGGACCACGGGGTAGGTGTCGAAGTTTCCCTGCACCACGCGGCCGCGTGCGAGCGTGATCTCCCCGTACAGCGCGGCGCTCAGGCCGAACACGATGCCGCCCTGCATCTGCGCCTCGACCTGGCCGGTGTTCACCGCCTGTCCGCAATCCACGGCGCACACCACCCGCGGCACGCGCACCGAGCCGTCCGCGTCCACCGTCACTTCGGCGACTTCGACGCACACGGTGGGCCCCCATTCCGCGAGCGCGATCCCGCGGCTCTTGCCCGGGGGGAGCGGGGAGCCCCAGCCCGCCTTCTCGGCGGCGAGCTCGAGGGTCCGCAGGTGGCGCGGCTTGTCGCGCAACAGCTCGCGCCGCAGCTCGAACGGGTCGCGGCCGCCGGCGGCCGCGATCTCGTCCAGGAAGCACTCGGTCACGAAGCCGTTGTGCGACACGCCCACCGAGCGCCAGGGGCCGAGCGGGACGGCCGGCAGCGTCAGCGTGAGCTGGTCGACGAGCACGTTGGGAATCCCATAGGGAAGGTCGATCGCCCCGTCCACCAGACTGTCGTCGATGCCCTTCTCGAGCGGTCCGAACTTGAGCCGCAACGGCGTGCCGGCGATGCGGTGGGTCCAGGCGACGAGCCGGCCCGAGGCGTCGAGCCCGGCACTGACCCGGTTGTAGCTCGTGGGGCGGTAGAACCCGTTGCGCATGTCGTCTTCGCGGGTCCAGATCACCTTCACGGGCGTTCCCGTCGCCTGCGACACGCGTACCGCTTCGGACACGAAGTCCGGCTCGAGCCGGCGCCCGAACCCACCGCCTGAGAGCGTCGTGTGGATGCGGACTTTCTCCTTCGGCAAGCCGGTCACTTCGGCCGCCACTCGCTGCGCGTCGCCCTGGTTCTGGGTCGGAGCCCACACATCGCACCCGTCGGCGCGAACCTGTGCCGTGCAGTTCATCGGCTCCATGGTGGCGTGGTGCACGAAGGGCACGTCGTACACTGCCTCGATGCGCTTGGCCGCGCCGGCGAGGGCGGCGGCCGCGTCTCCGATGGTTTGTGCCACGATGCCAGGCCGATCGGCGAGGGCCACCAGCTGGGCGCGGATGCCCGCCGAATCGAGCGCACCCGCGTCCCCCTCGTCCCACTCGATCTCGAGCGCGCGCCGTGCCGTTACCGCCTGCCAGTACGTATCCGCCACGACCGCGACGCCGGCGGCGCACCCGGCCGCCCAGGCGCCGTTCGTTCCCATCCACGAGCTCGGCTCGAGCGCCACGACGTGGCGCACGCCCGGCATCGCCTTCGCGCGGTCGGCGTTGAAGCGCTTCAACCGGCCCCCCAACACCGGAGACCGCTCGATCGACGCCGCCAGCATCCCCGGCACCTTGACGTCGATGCCGAACAGCGCGCTCCCGTCCGCCTTGCCCGGCGTGTCGAGCCGAGTCATCCGCGTGCCGACGAGCCGGAAGTCTTTCGGATCTTTGAGCGGCGCGTCGGGCGGCACCGGGAGCGTTGCCGCCTGCGCAGCGAGCGTGCCGTAGGAGAGGCGACGACCGCTCGGGACGTGGATCACCGCGCCTCTTTCGGCGCGGCACGTGGCGCGATCGACCTTCCACGCGTTCGCCGCCGCTGTGATGAGCATCGCCCGCGCGGCGGCGCCCGCCTTGCGCAGCGGCTCCCACGAGCTGCGGATCGCGTTGCTGCCGCCCGTGCGCATCGTGCGCGACCACCCCGCCGGATTCTCCGGCATGGGGCCGAGTCGGATCGTGGACCAGTCGGCGTCGAGCTCTTCGGCGAGGATCATGGCGAGCCCGGTCTGGGAGCCCTGGCCCATCTCGGACCGGTCGACCGTGAGGGTGACGATGCCGTCGGTGCCGACGCGTAGCCAGGCGTTGGGGGCGAACGGGGCGGCGCTGGTGCCCGATGCGGCCTCCGCGCGCCACGGCAAGGCGAAGGCGATGACCAGGCCGGTGGTGGTGCTGACGAAGTCTCTGCGGGTGACGGTGCTCATGCGACTCTCCCCCTCATGACGACGGCGTGAGAGGTGAGGAGTGAGAGGTGGCCGATGGTCGTGTGGGGCCACCGCTCACCTCTCACTGCTTACCGGTTAGGCCAGCTTCCCGATCGGCAGTTTTCTGATCCGCTTCCCCGTGGCTGCGAAGATGGCGTTGCAGACGGCGGGCGCGATCGGCCCGACTGAGGGCTCGCCGATGCCGCCCTGCTTCTCGGTGCTCGGCACCACGTGTACCTCCACCACGGGCATCTCGTGGATGTGCATCATCGGGTAGTCGGTGAAGTTGCCCTGCTTCACCCGGCCGCGCTCAATGGTGATCTCGCCGTACAGCGCGGCGGTCAGGCCGTACACGATCCCGCCCTGAATCTGGGCTTCGATCTGGCCCACGTTCACCGCCGGCCCGCAATCCACGGCGCAGACCACACGATGCACGTGCACGGCGCCGTCCGCACCGACGGAGACCTCGGCCACCTGGGCGCACACGGTGGGCTGCCACTCGGCGAACGCGATCCCGCGCCCCCGCCCGGCCGGCAGCGGCGTGCCCCAGCCCGCCTTCTCCGCGACCAGCTCGAGCGTCCGCAGGTGCCGCGGCTTGTCCTTGAGCAGCGCCCGGCGCAGCTCGTAGGGATCCCGCTTGGCCGCCGTCGCGACCTCGTCCAGGAAGCTCTCCGTGACGAACGCGTTGTGCGAGATGCCCACCGAGCGCCAGAAGCCCCGCGGGATCGGCAGGAAGTCGGCCGCGACCTGATCGACCAGGAGGTTCGGGATGACATATGGCAGGTCCTCGGCGCCATCGACCAGCGATCCATCGAGCCCTTTCGGCAGCGGCCCGAACTTGAGCCGGATCGGCGTGCCCACGACGCGGTGCGTCCAGGCGACCGGATTTCCGGCCGCGTCGAGGCCGGCCACGAAGCGATTGTAGCTCGCGGGCCGATAGAACCCGTGCTGCGTGTCGTCTTCCCGCGTCCAGATGACCTTCACCGGCGCGCCGACGGCTTTCGACACGCGCACCGCTTCCGAGACGAAATCCGACTCGAGCCGGCGCCCGAACCCACCGCCCAGGAACGTGGTGTGAATCCGGACCTTCTCTTTGGGGAGGCCCGCGACCTCGGCAGCCACCTCCTGCGCTCGCGTCTGGTTTTGGGTCGGCACCCAGACATCGCACGAGTCGGCGCGGACGTGCGCCGTGCAGTTCATCGGCTCCATGGTCGCGTGGTGCAGGAACGGCACCTCGTAGCCCGCCTCCACCCGCTGCGCCGCGCCGGCGAGCGCCGCCGCGGGGTCGCCCACCTTCTTCGCCTCGACGCCGGGCTGGTCGGCCAGACGGACGAGCTCCGCGCGAATGCCGTCCGATCCGAGTGACGCCGCCTCAGCTTCGTTCCACTCGATTTCGAGCGCCTTGCGTCCCTGGAACGCGTGCCAGTAGGTGTCGGCGACGACCGCGACTCCGGCGGCACACCCCACGCCCCACGTGCCGTCCTTACCCGTCCACGGGCTGGGCTCGAGCTCCACGACGGCGCGTACGCCCGGCATGCCTTTCGCCTTGGCCGCGTCGTACCGCCTGACGGTGCCGCCGAATACCGGACACCGCTCGATGGACGCGACCAACAGCCCCGGCACGGTCACGTCGATGCCGTAGATGGCGCCGCCGTCGACCTTGGCGGGCGTGTCGAGCCGCGCCGCACGGGTTCCGATGAGCCGGAAGTCCTTCGGGTCTTTGAGCGGGACGTCCTGAGGCACGGAGAGCGTGGCGGCGCGCGCCGCGAGCTTGCCGTAGGACAGGCGGCGCTTGGTGGGCGCGTGGATCACCGCGCCTTGTTCCGCCCGGCAGCTCGGGCGATCGACGTCCCACACCCCGGCGGCCGCCGTGATCAGCATCTCACGCGCGGTGGCGCCCGCCTTGCGCAGCAGGTCCCAGGAGCCGTGAATCGCCGTGCTCCCGCCAGTGGACATCCGGCGCGACCAGCCCGCCGGATTCTCCGGCACGGGGCCGAGCCGGACCTTGGACCAGTCCGCCTCGAGCTCGTCCGCCAGGATCTGGGCGAGCCCGGTCTGCGACCCCTGGCCCATTTCGGACTTGTCGACCGTGAGGGTGACGATCCCGTCGGTGCCGATGCGGAGCCAGGCATTGGGGGAGAACGGGGCGTCGGCGGGGTGGGCCGCCGCGCCAGCGCGCGGGCCCAGAGAGAATGCGAGCATGAGACCGGCGCTCGTCTCGACGAACTCGCGGCGGGTGATTTGGGAGGTCATGGACTTCCTCCGTTGGATTTCGACGGACTGAAGTCCGCGCTCGGCCGAGTGCGTCCTTAAGGACGCCCACACGCCGAGTTGGGACTTCAGTCCCTCATAATACCGACGGCCCGAACGTCACACCACTTTCCCGATCGGCAGTTTTCTGATCCGCTTCCCCGTCGCCACGAACAGCGCGTTGCACACCGCTGGAGCGATCGGGGGCGTGCCTGGCTCGCCGACTCCACCCTGCGACTCGGTACTCGGCACGACGTGCACCTCGACCACCGGCATCTCCGCGAGCCTCAGCATGCGGTAGTCGTGGAAGTTGCTCTGCTGCACGCGACCCTGGTCGATCGTGATCGCGCCCCACAACGCGGCCGTGAGGCCGTACACGATGGCGCTCTGCATCTGCGCTTCGACGATGTCGGGGTTCACGACCGGCCCGCAGTCCACCGCGCAGACGACGCGATGCACGCGGGGCGTTCCATCCGACCCGACCGAGACCTCGGCCACCTCGGCGACGTAGCTGTCGAACGACTTGTACACGGCGATGCCGCGGGACCGACCCGCGGGCGGTGTCGTGCCCCACCCGGCCTTGCTGGCGGCGAGGTTCAGCACACCGAGGTGACGCGGCGCCTTGCCGAGCAGGTCGCGGCGGTACTCGTACGGATCCTTTTTGGCCGCGTGGGCCAGCTCGTCGATGAAGCTCTCAACCGCGAACGCGTTGTAGGAGTTGTTCACCGAGCGCCAGAACCCAACCGGGATGCCGGTGTCGGTGAGCACGTAGTCGACGTGGACATTGGGAATGGTATAGGGCATGCCGACGCCCCCCTCCACCGCTTCTTCGTCGAGCCCGTTCTTGACGGTGTCGGGGAACACGCGCGCCATGATGGACGGCGCCACGACGCGGTGTGTCCACGCCACCGGCTGGCCGCTGGGGTCGAGGCCGGCCTGGAACCGGTGGTAGGAGGCCGGACGGTACTGGGCGTTCCGGATGTCGTCCTCACGGGACCAGATCACCTTCACCGGCGCGCCGGTGGCCTTGGAGGTCTCGAGCGCTTCCTGGATGAAGTCCAGCTCGAACCGCCGGCCGAAGCCGCCCCCCAGATAGGTCGTGTGCACCTTGACCTTCTCGGGCGGGACGCCCCCGATCCCGGCGCCCATGCCTTGCGCTCCGGTCTGGAACTGGGTCGGCGCCCAGATATCCACCCCGTCGGCTCGCACGTGGGCGGTGCAGTTCATCGGCTCCATGGTCGCATGGGCCAGGAAGGGCAGCTCGTACACGGCGTCGAGCTTCGCCGCCGCGCCCGGCAGCGCGCCCTGGGCGTCGCCGTCGTGGCGCGCGACCGCGCCGGCCTGCTCGGCTTTCTGGCCGAACAGCTGCGAGATGGTCGTGCTCGACACGCTTGCGGTGGGGCCTTCGTCCCACGTAACGGCGAGCGCGTCCCGGCCCTTCTTGGCCGACCAGTAGCCGTCGCCCACGACGGCGATGCCCGTCGAGATCTGTACGACGTGCTTGACGCCCGGCACGGCCTTCGCCTTGGCGCCATCGAAGCTTTTCACCTTGCCGCCGAACACGGGCGAGCGAGCGATCACGGCGACGAGCAAGCCCGGCGCCTTCACGTCGATCCCGAACTGCGCGCTCCCGTCCACCTTGGGTGGGGTATCGAGCCGCTTCACCCGGGTGCCGAGGATCTTCCAGTCCTTCGGATCCTTGAGCGGCACGTCGTGGGGCAGGGGCACCGTGGCCGCCTTCGCCGCGAGCGTCCCAAAGGTGAGCCGCCGCTTGCTGGGTGTGTGAATCACGGCGCCCCGTTCCGCGCGACAGGAGGCCTTGTCGACGCCCCAGGTCTCCGCCGCCGCGGTGACGAGCATCTCGCGCGCCGCCGCGCCCGCCTTGCGGAGCGGGGTGTAGGCGGCGCGGACACTCGTGCTCCCGCCGGTTCCCTGCATGCCGAACATCGGATTGATGTATGCCTTGTCGACGGGCGCGAACTCGATGCGAATCTTCGACCAGTCCGCTTCGAGCTCCTCGGCGAGCAGCATGGGCAGCGCCGTCGTCACGCCCTGGCCCATCTCGGAGCGATCGACCACGACCAGCACGCTCTCGTCGGGATTGATGCGCAGCCACCCATTCGGGGCGAAGGGCGCGGGGATGGGCGCGCGCCCGCGGCCGCCGGCGGGAAGGTGGAAGCCGATGAGCAAGCCGGCGCCGGCGACGCCCGCCGTCTCGAGGAACGCACGTCGGGTGATCTCGGGAGCGGCGCTCATGTCACACTCCCTCGGCGGCGCGATGGATGGCGGCGCGAATGCGCTGGTAGGTGCCGCAGCGGCAGATGTTGGTCATCGCGGCGTCGATGTCGGCGTCCGAGGGCTTCGGGTTTTTGGCGAGCAGCGCCGCAGCGGTCATGATCTGGCCCGACTGGCAGTACCCGCATTGCGGCACGTCTGCTTCGATCCACGCGCGCTGCACCGGGTGCGCGCGATTCTTGGACAGGCCTTCGATGGTCGTCACGCGCTTGCCCGCGACGGCGGACACGGGCAAAACACAGGTGCGCGTGGCGACGCCGTCCAGGTGGACGGTACAGGCGCCGCACTGCGCGATCCCGCAGCCGAACTTGGTGCCGGTCAGGCCGAGCGTGTCGCGCAGCACCCAGAGCAGCGGCGTGTCGGGCGTGACGGTGACCGTTTCGCGCTTGCCATTGACGGTGAAAGTGATTGCAGCCATGGACGGGTATCCTCGCGGAAGATGGAAAAACGTGCAAAGACGGACGCGCCGACGGAAGGGGGGGTCGGCGGCCCGCTCCCGCAGGCTTGACGCGCGACTCGGGGCCCGGTGATTTTCCCGGCGGCATGACCGCCCACGTCCTGAGCGCCCGCGGCATCACGGCTGTGCTCCTGTCCCTCGGCGCGCTGACGAGGGAGCCGGCCCGCGGACAGGGACGCCCGTGGGTGTTCGGCCCCTTTGAAAAACCCCGCGAGGCGAACCCGGTGATCACGCCGAGTCCGGCGTCCCGCTTCGTTTCTCCGCTGAACGACAGTACCGTGCAGTGGGAGGCGCACGCCACCTTCAATCCCGCGGCCGTGGTGCGGGGTGGTAAGGTGTTTCTCTTGTACCGCGCGGAAGACGCGACCGGCGAGATGCAGATCGGCGGGCACACGTCGCGGATCGGCCTGGCGGAGAGCGCGGACGGACTGCGCTTCACGCGTCGCCCCGCGCCCGTGCTGTACCCCGACCGAGACGCGCAGGCGAGCTTCGAGTGGCCCGGGGGAGTCGAGGATCCCCGCATCGTCGAGACGGACGATTCCACCTACGTGCTCACCTACACGCAGTGGAATCGCGAGATTCCCCGCCTCGCCGTCGCGACCTCCCGCGACTTGATCCGCTGGACGAAGCACGGCCCCGCGTTCGCGCAGAGCGGCGGCGGGAAGTACCGGAACCTGGAATCGAAGTCCGGGGCGATCCTCACCCGCGCCGCCGGCAGTCGTCTGATCGCCACGCGGGTCAACGGGACGTACTGGATGTATTTCAACGTCCCCGACATTCTCATCGCGACGTCCGACAACCTCGTCGACTGGACGCCGCTGGAAGACGCCAACGGGAAGCTGGTGAAGGTGCTGTCGCCGCGGCCCGGGTATTTCGACTCCTGGCTGGTGGAGGCCGGTCCGCCGGCCGTCCTGACGGCGCACGGCATCGTGGTGCTGTACAACGCGGGGAACAGTGATCGGTACGGTGACCCGGACTTGCCGCCCCGGATCTACGTGGGTGGGCAGGCGCTCTATGATCCCAGCAAGCCGTTCAGGCTGATCGCTCGCGCCGATGAGCCGTTCATCAAGCCCTCGGAAGACTACGAGCGGACCGGGCAGTACACGCAGGGCACGACGTTCGTGGAGGGGCTGGTGCCATTCCACGGATGCTGGTACCTGTATTACGGAAGCGCCGACTCGCGGGTCGGCGTGGCAGTCTGGGATCCGAAACGCAAAGATCACGGCGAGGGAGGCCGGCCCCGATGACCTTGGTGAAGATTGCCCCACCGCTCGAGCAGGACGTCGACCTCTCCAAGACCTACGATGCGGTGATCGTGGGCTCCGGGGCGGCCGGCGGCATGGCAGCCCACGTGCTGACCACGCACGGCCTGGAGGTCCTCATGCTCGAGGCGGGGAAGAAGCTTCCCATCGAGCAGGAGCTGCGCTCGATGCAGTGGCCGTACGATCACCCGCGGCGGGGCGAGGCCCCGCCGGGGTCGCACCACCTCTCGTTCAACGAGTACACGATCCGCAAGCCGCCCTACGCCAAGGGCGCGGCGTTCAAGCACGTGTACTCGTACGTCGGGGGATGGTCGGGCTCGGACTACGTCAAGAACATCCTGGTGGACGAGAAGGATCACCCCTACACCGGAACCAACTACGCCTGGGTGCGGGCCCGCTGCCTGGGGGGCAAGACCAACATCTGGGGCCGCCTGGCTCTCCGGCTGTCCGACTACGACTTCAAGGCCAAGTCCCACGACGGTTACGGCGAAGACTGGCCCATCTCCTACACCGACCTGGAGCCGTATTACGACAAGGTCGACCTCTACCTCGGCATCTCGGGCGTGAAGGAGAACCTGCCGCACCTGCCGGACAGCCAGTTCCAGCGTCCCTCGAAGCTCAACGCCGGCGAAGTGAAGCTGCGCGAGAGCTTGAAGAAGCGGGGACAGGTCCTGACGCCGTATCGCGCCGGCGTCACCACCGATGGGTTGAAGCACAACAAGTATCGGAGCAAGTGCTACGGCCGGGGCGCGTGCGATCGGCGGCCCGGGGGGTGCGACATCCACGCCGTGTTCGATTCGCCCACCGGGCTCATCTATCCGGCGATGGACACGGGCCACCTCACGGTGCGGCCCAACTCCACCGCGCATGAGGTCCTGGTCGACAAGAACACCGGGCGGGCCCGCGGGGTGGCGTTCCTCGACAGCGTGACGCGCAAGAGCTACGAAGCCAAGGCGAAGGTCGTGATCGTGGCCGCGTCCACGCTCGAATCCGCCCGCCTGCTCCTGCTGTCACGCTCCCCGCAGCATCCCAACGGCCTCGGCAACTCGAGCGGGCACGTCGGTCACAACTTCTGCGAGCACGTGATGGGACCGGGCGTCACCGGCCTGATCAAGGAGCTCGTGGGCAAGCCGCACACGCTCGACGACGGCCGACCGGGAGGATTCTATGTCCCCCGGTTCCGAAACCTGAAGGACCGCCAGCCCGGGTTCATCCGGGGCTACGGCTTCGAAGGGAACAGCGGCCATTCCATGTTCCCGGCGCACGTCTTCGATACGCCAGGCTTCGGCGGCCAGTTCAAGAAGACCGTGCGGGATCACGCCGCGGCGTTCATCAGCATGGGGGCCTTCGGCGAGGTCCTGGCCCGCTACGAGAGCTACGTCGACTTGGATCCCGACACGAAGGATGGCTGGGGGATCCCGGTGCTGCGCTTCCACTATCAGTTCTCGGACAACGAGCGCAAGATGGCCGAGGACATGGTGGCGACCGGTCGCGAAATGCTCGAGGCGGCGGGGATCGAGGTGGTGGGAACGGACGACAAGGTCCTCACCGAAGGGTGGTCCATCCACGAGTTGGGGACCGCACGCATGGGGACCGATCCCAAGACTTCGGTGCTGAACCAGTTTCAGCAATCACACGACGTGCGGAATCTGTTCGTGGTGGACGGCTCGAGCCATGTGAGCGCGTCGTGCCAGAATCCCACGTGGACCATCATGGCGCTGGCGTGGCGATCGTGTGACCATCTGGCGGACGAATTCAGGAAGGGGAACCTATGACCGACCCGGCAGACCGCGCCGACTCGCTGTCGCGCCGCGAGATGATCGAAGTGACCGCGGCGGCGCTGGCGGCTCCGCTGCTCAAGGTCGGCGCCGTGACGGCACCGCCCGCGGCTGGTCCCGCCGTCCGCTTCTTGACCGCGCCGGAGTACGCCCTGCTGGACGAGCTCACGGAGCTCATCATCCCCACCGACGGCCATTCCCCCGGGGCCCGGGCCGCCCTCGTGGCGGGCTACATCGACGGCCGGCTGGCGGAATCGCTCGAGGCCGACTGGCAGGGGCTGTGGCGATCCGGCCTCGACGCCGTGAACGGCCTGTCCCGGGAGCGCCACGGGAAGCCGTTTCTCGAAGCAACGCCCGACCAGCGGTTAGACGTCCTCACGCGGATGGCCGCCGGCGAAGCGGACCCCAAGACGCCTCCGGAACGGTTCTTCACCGAGCTGAAGCGGTGGACCGCGCGCGCATACTACACGTCCAAGATCGGGATCCACGTGGATCAGGAGTACAAGGGCAACGTGTACCAGCGGGGGGAATACGCCGGGTTCGACGCGGTTCCGAAGCCTTGACAAGTCAACGTCGCGGTGAATGATACGATGGGGAGAAGCCAACGGTTCCACCCGCACCCCTGAAGGGGGCCGACGTATGCCACTAGTGCGTCATCTCGTTCTCGCCTTGGTCGGTGGCCTGTTATGGACGGTGCCACTTCGTGCGCAGGACTCTACCGGCACGGTCGCCGGGAAGGTCGTGGACGCCACGAGCCAACTGCCGCTCGGCAACGTCGAAGTGGCGGTCGCCGGGACTCCGCACCGCGAGCTCAGCCGCGCCGACGGCAGCTTTACGCTGAATGGCGTTCCCGCGGGGGCCCAGCGCCTGCGGGCGACGCGCATCGGGTACGGCTCGCAGATCCAGGAAATCAGCGTCACCGCGGGCGGAACCACCACGGCGCAGATCGTCCTCGCGCCGGCGGCCGCGATCCTCGAGCCGGTCGTCGTGACCGGGTACGGCACCCAGCGACGCGAGGCCATCACCGGCTCGGTCTCGACGGTCAGCGCCGCCGCGGCGAACGTCGGCGTGGTCACCAACGTGGACCAGATGATCCAGGCCCGGGCGGCCGGTGTCGAGGTCACGCGAAATAATGGCGAGCCGGGCGCCGGCACGCAGATCCTGATCCGCGGTGGCAGCTCGATCAGCAACAGCAATGAACCGTTGTACGTGATCGACGGAGTGCCGATCTATAACCAGCCCACTGAGCCGCCGGGCTACGCGGGCGGCGGCGGCACGGCACCGCTGCCGCGCAACCCGTTGAACCTGCTCAATCCCTCGGACATCGCGTCCATCACGATCCTGAAGGATGCGTCGGCCACCGCGATCTACGGCAGCCGCGCCGCGAACGGGGTGATCCTGGTGGAGACCAAGAAGGGCGCGGCGGCGGGGGGACCGAGCATCGCGTACGACACCTACGTGGCCGCGGCGTCCCCGGCCGGCTATTTGAACTTGGCGACCGCGGATCAATACCGACAGTTCGTAGCGCAGCAGACGCCGATTTTTATCGCGGATACGATCGCCTGCCCGCACACGGCCCCGGGCGGCCTCATAGACCCCAACTGCTTCAATTCGGCCCGGGGGCTCGATCCGAAAATTCAAGCCCAGCTGGGCACCGCGAATACCGACTGGTACCGCGCCGTGACGCGCACCGCCGTCACGCACAATCAAGACCTGTCGTTCTCCGGGGGGAGCGAAGACACGCGCTATCGCGCTTCGCTCAATTACATGAACCAGCAGGGGGTGTCGCTCGCGAACGGCCTCGAGCGGATTCAGGGGCGCTTGAGCGCGACGCACAAAGCCCTGGATAACCGGATGCGCCTGGGCGTGAACGTGACGACGTCGCGCGTGAACGACCGGTATATCCTGTTCGAGAACCGGGCGGGCTTCGAGGGCGGCGTGTTCCAGAACGCCGCCAACTTAGATCCGACGCAGCCGGTCATGGCGAACGATTCGACCTATTACGAGCCGGGTGGCAACTCGTTGCGGAACCCGGTGGCGTTGGCGAACCAGATTACCGACCACGGGCAGACCACCCGCACCCTGGCCAACGGGACGGCCGAAATCGACCTCGTGCCGGGTTTGACGGGTCAGGTGACGGTCGGGTTGGACTATTCCGCCGGCGGACGCCAGATCTACTTCCCCATCGCGAATCCGCTCGGCAGGACGTTGGGGAACGGGCTCGCGCGGGTGTACAGTCAGGACAACAATACGAAGACGGTGCAGACGCTGCTGACGTACCGGAAGCAGGTGGGCGAGGCCCACAGCCTCGACGTGGTGGGCGGGTACGAGTACAGCAAGTTCACCAAGACCGTGGCCATGGGCCAGGGCATCGGGTTCGTCACCGACGCTCTGCTGTACAACAGCCTGAACGCCGCCGCAACCTTGCAGGATTCCTCGGACGGGAACGAGGGTCGGCTCGTCTCCTTCCTCTCCAGGGCCAACTACGGCTACAAGGATAAGTTCTTCGTCACGGGCGTGCTGCGTTACGACGGATCGTCCAAGTTCGCCGAGGGGCACAAGTGGGCGCTGTTCCCTGGGCTGTCGGCGTCGTGGCATCTGACCCAAGAGGGGTTCCTGCGCGGCGGGCCGTTCTCGGACCTGCGCCTGCGGGTCGGCTGGGGGCGTCAAGGCAATCCGGGCATCAAGCCCTATCAGTCGTTGCGCACCCTGGTGGGCGGCACCGGCGCAGCGTATCCATTTAGCGACGTGCTGCAGGCGGGCGTCATCCCGAACAGCGTCGGCAACCCGAACCTCAAGTGGGAGCAAACAACGCAGTACAACGGCGCCATCGACTTCGGCCTGATGGACAACCGGCTCGCGGGGAGCGTCGAGTATTACGTCAAGAACACTTCCGACCTGCTGCTCGACGTGCCCGTGCCGCAGCCGCAGCCCTCGTCCACCCGGCTCGAGAACGTCGGGAAGTTGCGCAACCGCGGCGTGGAGGCCACGCTCGATGCCCTGCTCGTGGCGCGGCCCGGTCTCACCTGGCGGTCGGGGATCGTGTTCGCGCTCGAGCGCAACAAGGTGCTCGATCTTGGCCCCCACCAGTTTCTCCGCTCGGGGATCGTCAGCGGGCAGGGCCAGTCTGACCAGTGGGCTCAGCGGATCATGCCCGGGTCTCCGCTCGGGACGTTCTATGGACCCGTCTTCGTGGGTGTCGACGCGACGACCGGGTTCCAGGTGTTCGCCTGCACGGCGGCCACGGCGGGGTGCGTCAACGGTCTCACGACGAACCGGGGAGGGCCGGACGCCGCCGATTACCAGATCATCGGCAACGCCAACCCGGACTTCACCGTCGGGTTCCACAACCAGGTGAACTGGGGCAAGTTCGACATCAGCTTCCTGCTGCGGGCGTCGGTGGGCCAGGACGTGTTCAACAACACCGCCCTCGTCTGGTCCACGAAGAGCAACGCCCTGCAGGTCAAGAACTTCCTGGCGCCCGCCCTGACCGACGGCACCGATCTGCACGAGCCGGCCATCTTTTCGTCCCGCTGGGTCGAGAGTGCGTCGTTCCTCCGGCTCCAGAATATCACGGTGGAGTACGCGCTCGACTTGCCGGTGCTGACGCGCTCAGCCCGGAGCGCGCGGCTGTACGTCTCGGCCGACAACCTGTTCGTGATCACGGGCTATTCGGGGCTCGACCCGGAGGTGTCGAGCTTGAACGCGTCCGACCCGACCGACGTGGGGCTGGCGGCGCGCGGCATCGACTATCTTTCCTATCCCCGGCCCCGGACCATCACGGGGGGCCTCCGTGTCGCGTTCTAAGGAGCTCTGATCATGAAGCGACTTTTCGTGTCGACGTCGATCGGCGCCCTGGGGCTCTTCACGCTCCTGCTCGTGCCGCTGCAGGGATGCACGGACCTGAGCGAGACGCCCATCAGTTCCATCACCCCGAGCAACTTCTTCCACACCGAAGGGGAAGTGCTCGCCGCGCTCGCCGGCGTGTACGCGGGGCTGCGGAACACCGCGAGCGAGGGCGAATACTGGGGTGTCAGCGAGGTCACCACCGACGAGATGGTCGTCCCCACCCGCGGCTCGGACTGGTACGACAACGGGACCTGGCTCGAGACTCATCGTCAGACGTGGTCGGCCAACAGCCCGGCCACGCTCAGCTTCGTGAACAACGTCTGGAACACCGCTTATGCCGGGATTGCGCGGTCCAACGTGCTGCTCGAGGCGCTCCAGAGCACGACGGTGCCGAATCAGGCCGCGATCGAGGGCGAGGCGAGGTTCCTGCGCGCCTTCTACTACTATCTGCTGCTGGACACGTTCGGCGGAGTGCCCATCGCCACGACGACGGAGCTCAAGGCGCGGGCGCGCGCGACGCGCGACTCGACGTTCCGGTTCATCGAGTCGGAGCTGCTGGCGATCCGCCCGAACCTGCCGAAGCAGTGGGGGGACACGACGTTGCTGGGGACGAAGGTCGGCCGCGTCACAAAGGGCGCCGTCAACGCGCTCCTGGCCAACATGTACGTGAACGCCCGGGTCTACAAGAACGAGGCTGCGGGAGCGGGCATCAATGCGACGGGCTACAACACGTGCCAGGGGGTGACGGTCAGCGGGCCCAAGGATGCCTGTCAGGCCGCGATCGACGTCGCCGACAGCATCATCAACTCAGGGGTGTACCAGCTGGCCCCCGTGTTCACGGATAACTTCAACGCCGACAATGCCACCTCGCCCGAGAACATCTTCGTGATCAAGTTCGCGGACGCGGATGGCCTTGGGTTCAACATGGTGATGCGGACACTGCACTACAACCAGTTCAGCCCCTCGCCTTGGAACGGCTTTGCCACCCTGGCGCAGACGTACAACGCGTTCGATTCACTCGACCAGCGTCGGAAGATGTTCCTCGTGGGACCGCAAGTGAACGTCGAGAACGGCAAGCCCACGACGGACCGGAAGGGCAATCCGCTGGTGTTCACGACGAGCATCGGCAACGTGACGTCGGCGACCGAAGGCGAGGGCGCGCGCATCTACAAGTGGCCCGCCGACCCGAAGCACGTGCAGCAGAACAACGGCAACGACTTCGCCTGGTTCCGGTTGGCCGAGATCTATATGATCAAAGCCGAAGCGGAGCTCGCCGGGGGGACGGGCAGCTCGACTCCCCTGGCGCTGTTGCGGTTGGTACGGGCTCGCGCGTTCCCCGGCGGGGACACGCTCAGCGCCGTCACCACCGACGTGATTCTGCGCGAGCGCCTGTTCGAGCTCAACAGTGAGGGGAAGCGGCGCCAGGATCTGATCCGGCACGGCAAGTTCACCGCCTGCTGGCAATTCAAGGAAGGTTTTTGCCCCGGCGCCGACAAACTCGTCCTGATGCCGATTCCGCAGACGCAGATCGACGCCAATGCGCTGATCACGCAGAACCCCGGGTACTGATTGGCGGGGGCTGTCAGCGAGCGTAGCGGAAAGGTGGGGGCGCAGCATGCTGCGCCCCTACATTTTTTTGTGACTATGCTGTGCCTGCTCTCCGGCTGCTCCGCCGCTGCCGACCCCACGCTGCCTGCCGCCGACGGTCGGCTGTTCACCCTGCTCCCCTCCGGCTACACCGGCGTCCCCTTCGAGAATCGCCTCACCGACACCCGCGAGCTGAACGTCTTCACGTATCGCAACTACTACAACGGCGGCGGCGTCGCCCTCGGCGACCTGACGGGGGATGGGCTGCCGGAAATCGTGCTGACGTCGAACCTCGGGGGCACCAGGTTGTACTTGAACGCGGGAAAGTTCCGCTTCCGGGACTTCACCGCGGAGGCCGGCCTGCACAGCAGGGGATGGACCACCGGCGTCACCCTCGCCGACGTGAACGGCGATGGGCGGCTCGACATTTATGTCTGCCACGCGGGGCTTGGCGATAGCCGGCTCCGGGCCAATGAGCTCTACATCAATCAGGGACCGAACGCGGACGGTGTCCCGACCTTCGTCGAGCAGGCGGCCGCGTACGGCGTGGCGGACTCGGGCTACTCGACCCAGGCGGTGTTCTTCGACTACGATCGCGACGGCGACTTGGATCTGTTCGTCATCAACAACTCACCGCGGCCCGTGGCGAGTCTTCCGCTCAAGAACACCCGCACCGTCCGCGACCCGCTCGGCGGGGCCAAGCTCTATCGCAACGATGGCGGACACTTCGTGGACGTGAGCGAGCAGGCCGGCATCTACGGGAGCGAGATCGGTCTTGGGCTCGGGGTCGGCGTGAGCGACGTGAACCGCGACGGCTGGCCCGACATCTACGTCGCAAACGACTTCTTCGAGCGCGACTATCTCTACGTCAACCAGGGCGACGGCACGTTCGCCGATCGGCTCGAGCAAGAGATGCCGTACGTCAGTCTCTCGTCGATGGGCCTCGACATCGCGGACATCAACAACGACGGGTGGCCGGACATCTACGTGGCGGACATGCTGCCGGAGGACGAGCATCGTCTCAACACGACCACCTCGTTCGAAAGCTGGGACCGTCTCCAGATGGAGCTGCGCAACGGTTTCCACTATCAGTTCACGCGCAACATGCTCCATCTCAACAACGGCAACGGCACGTTCTCGGACATCGGCCAGATGGCCGGCGTGGCCCGGACGGATTGGAGTTGGACCCCGCTGATCGCGGATCTCGATTTGGACGGCTTCAAGGACATCTACGTCACCAATGGCCTCGCCAAGGACGTTACGTCCCAGGACTACCTCGCGTTTCTCGCGAGCCGGGAGACCATGGTGCAGGCGACGAGCGGTGGGCGCGCGGACTTCCAGCGGCTGGTCGATGCGATGAGCTCGACCAAGCTCCCGAACTACGCCTTCTATAACCGGGGCGACCTGACGTTGTCGAACGAGAGCGCGGCCTGGGGCCTGGACACGCCGAGCTTCTCGAGCGGCGCGGCGTACGGGGACCTGGACGGCGACGGCGCGCTCGACCTGGTCGTGAACAACGTCAATCAGGAGGCGTTCGTCTACCGCAACAACGCCCGGACGCTCACGCCGAACCGCTTCCTGCAAGTGCAGCTCGAGGGAGCGGGCGCGAATCGATTCGGCGTCGGCGCCAACGTGACGCTGTGGAGCGGTGGGCGGGAGTTCTATCAGGAAGAGGAGCCAACACGTGGCTTTCAGTCCAGCGTCGACTACGTCCTGACGTTCGGTGTGGGACAGCGCGACACGCTCGATTCGTTGAAGGTCGAGTGGCCGGATCGGGAAGGGCGTGCGAGCGTCCTGAGACACGTTGCGGCAAATCAGCGTCTCAGCATCCGGCAGTCGGAGGCGGTGCTGCCCCGAGCCCCTAGCCCCCAGCCCCTAACCCCTCTTTTCACCGATGTGACCGAAGCGATCGCGCTGCCCTACGTCCACCGCGAGAACGATTTCGTGGATTTCGACCGCGAGCCGCTTATCCCGAAGCTCGTCTCGACCGAAGGGCCGATCCTGGCGGTGGCCGACGTGAACGGCGACGGGCTGGACGACATGTTCATCGGAGGCGCGAAGGATCAGGCGGGGAAGCTGCTGATCCAGCAGCCCGACGGCCGGTTCGTGAGCACCAACGAGCGGCTATTCGATGCCGACGCGGGATCGGAAGACATTGGCGCGGTGTTCTTCGACGCCGACGGCGACGGGCACCCCGACCTGTACGTCGTGAGCGGTGGCAGCGAGTTCTCGGACATGGCGCCCGCGCTCCAGGACCGGCTGTACTTGAACGACGGGCGGGGCAACTTCCGCAAGGCTGTCGGGAGCCTGCCGCCCGAAGACGTGAGCGGCTCCCGGGTGGTGGCGGCCGACTACGATGGGGACGGGGACGTCGATCTCTTCGTGGGCGGGCGCGTCGTGCCGTGGCGGTACGGCGCCGACCCGCGCAGCTTGCTGCTCCAAAACGACGGGCACGGCCATTTCACCGACGTCAGCAAAGGGCTCGCGCCTGAGCTCGAGCGGGTCGGCATGGTCACGGACGCCGTGTGGCGGGACGTGGACGGCGACGGCCGGCCGGACCTGGTCGTGGTCGGCGAGTGGATGCCGATCACCGTCTTCCACAATGCGGGCGGCGGGAAGCTTGTCCGCGTACAGACGCCGGGCCTGGAGCACCGTGAGGGGTGGTGGAATCGCATCGTGGCCGGCGATTTCACCGGTCACGGACGCGTGGACTTCATCGTCGGCAACCTGGGCTTGAACACCCGCTTCCACGGTTCCGACGCCGAGCCGATGACGATGTACGTGAAGGACTTCGACGGGAACGGCGTCGGCAAGCAGGTGATCTCCGTGTACAACCACGGTACGAGCTATCCGATCGCGACGCGAGACGAGCTGATCAAGGCACTCCCGTACCTGAAGGCCCGCTTCCCCCGCTACGCCGACTACGCCGGCCAGACCGTCACCGACATCTTCTCGCCCGCGGAGCTCGCCGGCGCGACTTTCAAGCAGGCCCACACGTTCGCGACGGCGCTGGCGCGGAACAACGGAGACGGGTCGTTCACGCTCGTGCCGCTGCCGCGTGAGGCGCAGCTCGCGCCGGTGTACGGGATCCTGGCCCGGGACGTGGACGCGGATGGGAAGACAGACCTGCTCCTCGCCGGAAACCTCGACGGCGTGAAGCCGGAAATCGGCCGCTTGGGCGCGAGCTACGGCCTGCTCCTGCGCGGCGACGGGTCCGGGGCGTTCACGCCGGTGCGTGCGGCCCAGAGCGGATTCCTGGTGCCGGGGCAGGCCCGCGACATCCAGCGCGTCAGGACGCGGCGAGGTGATCTCTACGTCGTGACGCGCAACAACGATCGCCCGCTGATCTTCCGCTCGCTGCGAGCGCGGACGTCGCTAGCTGCCGGGGCGCTTGGTCTTGATGATGATCACCCCGTTGGCGCCGCGCACCCCGTACAGCGCCATGCCGACGGGGTCTTGCACGACCTCGATCGACGCAATGTCGTTCGGATTGATGGCTCTGAGGCTCGCGCCCTGTCCAAGGTCCAACGGCACGTCGTCGACCAGAAACAGCGGCTGGTTGCTCCCCATGAACGAGCTGACTCCGCGGACGCGAACGGAGATGCCGCCGTTGGGCGTCGAGGCCACCATCAAGCCGGGAAAGCGGTCCATCAGCAGCTGCTCGATCGAGCGGCCGGGCGCGCGCTCGATGTCTTCCTGCGTCATGATTGAGCGGGGAGGCGCGGCCGCCGGTGCGACCGCTTCGCCTTTGCCATCGCCCGTGGCGTTTTTCTGGTGGGAGCAGGCGACGACGGCGCCGAGCAGCAAACCGAGGAGTCGGTAGGCGTGTGCGGTGCACATGGGTGACCTCACGGGTCGGGGCGCTTCGTTTTGATGACGATGATGCCATTGGCACCGCGCACGCCGTACATCGCCTCGCCGGCGGGGTCCTTCACCACCTCGATTGTCGCGATGTCGTTCGGATTGATCCCGGCGAGGCTCCCGCCAGGTCCGGGTTGGATCTCGACGCCGTCGATGACGTACAGCGGCTCGCTGCTGGCGCGAATCGACGTGGTGCCACGGATGCGCACCGCAAGGCTGCCGTCGGGCCCACGCGTCACGCTCACACCGGGGAAGCGGCCCATCAGCACCTGCTCGATCGGTTGGCCGGGTTGGCGCGCAAGGTCCTCGGCCGTCACCACCGAGCTGGGAGGCGCCGCGGGAGTGCTCGTTTCCTGCCGATGAACGCAGCCCGCGCCGAGGCTCACGAGGAGCCCGATGAGGAGGGGGGTGTGGGTCGAACACGACGTCATACGCGTCCTCCAGTGTTTGGAGGTGTCAACCGCCCCGAGCATCCGGACGTGACGTTTCAATATACGTCGCGGCCACCAAACCCGTAACCGGTGGATCGACATGCACACCTGGCTTCGCTGTACGACTCGTCTCGTCGCGTTGAGCGTTGCGTCGGCCACCCTGGCCGCCGCCGCCGCTTCCCAGGACCGGGTCCGCGTCGCATCGCCGGACGGCCGCAACCAGGTGACGGTGGAGATCCGCGAGGGTGGCCTCTATTACAGCATCGACCGCGACGGCCGCCGCCTGTTCCTCCCCTCGCGGCTGGGGTTCGCGTTCGGCGGGGCCCCGCCCCTGCGCGACAGCCTGCGGATCGTCGATACGGCGAGAACCACGCACGACGAAACCTGGACCCAGCCGTGGGGGGAGGTGGCCCGCGTGCGGGATCACCACAACGAGCTGCGAGTCTCGGTCGTGGAGACGGGGGCTCCCGGCAGACGATTCACGGTGGCGTTCCGCGTGTTCGACGACGGGGTGGGGTTCCGCTACGAGGTGCCCGAGCAGCCGGGGCTCGGCGAGTTCGCCATCACCGACGAGCTGACCGAGTTCACCGTCGAGGACGACGCCCGCGCCTGGTGGATTCCGTCGAACCGTCCACGCCTCGACCGCTCGGAGATGCTGTTCTCGTCTTCCCCGGTGAGCGTGCTCGACAGCGTGCAGACGCCGCTCACGCTGGAGACGCGGGATGGCCGCACGTTCATCGTCATTCACGAGGCGAATCTGGTCGATTACGCGCGGATGTTTCTGGCCGGGCCCCGCATGCAGTCTCGCACCCTGCGCGCGGCGCTGGCGCCGTACGCCGACGGGATCAAGGTCCGCGGGCGCACGCCGTTCGTGACGCCGTGGCGCACCATCCAGCTGGCCGACCGCGCCACCGATCTGGCGCCGTCGCTGCTCGGCCTGAACCTCAATCCGCCGAGCGTCATCCAGAATACGAGCTGGCTCAAGCCGATGAAATACGTCGGCATCTGGTGGGGCATGCACATCGGCACCATGACCTGGAGCTCAGGGCCCAAGCACGGGGCCACGACCGCGAACACGAAACGCTACATCGACTTCGCGGCCGCTAACGGGTTGGGCGGGGTCCTGGTCGAAGGCTGGAACGTCGGCTGGGACGGCGACTGGATCCAGAACCGGAACGCGTTCTCGTTCACGAAACCCTATCCCGACTACGACCTGCCGGCGCTGGCCCGCTACGCCCACGAGAAGGGCGTGAAGTTGATCGTTCACAACGAGACGTCAGGGGGCATCGAGAACTACGAGCGCCAGATGGACAGCGCCTTCGCGCTGTACCATTCGCTCGGGCTGGACGCCATCAAGTCGGGCTACGTCACCGACCTGACCAGCGAGGGCCACTCGCACTATGGGCAGTACATGGTGCGGCATTATCGCCGCGTGATCGAGAAGGCGGCGCAGTACGGGATCATGCTGGACGTCCACGAGCCGATGCACGACACCGGCGAGCGCCGCACCTACCCGAACATGATGAGTCGGGAGGGCGCGCGGGGGCAGGAGTACAACGCCTGGAGCAGTGAGGGGGGCAACCCCCCCGAGCACGAGACGATCCTGTTCTTCACCCGGCTGCTCGACGGCCCGATGGACTTCACGCCGGGCATCTTCGACATCCTGATCGAGCGGGGGCAAGGTGATCGAGGGGCGCGGCGGCCCTGGGAGCCCCGCGTCCGGACGACCCTTGCGAAGCAGCTGGCGCTCTACGTGGTGCTCTACTCGCCGCTCCAGATGGCGGCGGATCTCCCCGAGAACTACGAGCACCAGCCGGCGTTCCAGTTCATCCGCGACGT
>Ga0184605_10000011_pt1 | contig 83456 bp, 79 predicted proteins | sample PLM0_30_coex_FD_132995 | JGI IMG/M metagenome (GOLD analysis project Ga0184605, IMG submission 132995) | Groundwater sediment microbial communities from an aquifer in East River, Colorado, USA - PLM0_30_coex | ecosystem: Environmental > Terrestrial > Soil > Riparian zone | place: USA: East... | reverse complement strand
GGCGGTCAGGCGGTCGGGCGATCGGTACACACAAGCCCACTGAGCGGTTACATTTGGGCGGCGCGCGGGAATAGCTCAGTTGGTAGAGCACAACCTTGCCAAGGTTGGGGTCGCGGGTTCGAGTCCCGTTTCCCGCTCTGGAGAAGGTTCGAGGGATAGACGGTCAGGCAAACGACGCGGGGTGGAGCAGTCTGGTAGCTCGCCGGGCTCATAACCCGGAGGTCGTGGGTTCAAATCCCACCCCCGCTATTCGAAACGTGGAACGCGGAACGTGGAATGCGGAACAGGCGTCGCACATTCCCCTGTTCCGCGTTCCCAGTTCCGCGTTCCGCGTTCCGCGTTCTGAAACGGGCGGTTAGCTCAGCTGGTTAGAGCGCCACGTTGACATCGTGGAGGTCACTAGTTCGAGTCTAGTACCGCCCATCGCGCCCATAGCTCAACTGGATAGAGCGCTTGACTACGGATCAAGAGGTTCCGGGTTCGACTCCTGGTGGGCGCATTTCGCTGTGGATCGGCATGGTTTCGGGGCGTAGCGCAGCCCGGTTAGCGCGCCTGGTTCGGGACCAGGAGGTCGGAGGTTCAAATCCTCTCGCCCCGATTGGAAGCCGGGAACAGTTGCGTAGGCGGTGAGGGGCGAGCGGGTTTCCGACCGCTCACCCCTGACGCAGTTGAGGCCCGTCGTTGGCGCCAGTAGCTCAGCTGGATAGAGCGTCGGCCTCCGGAGCCGAAGGTCCCGCGTTCGAATCGCGGCTGGCGCATATGCGACCAAGCCCCGCCTGGCCTCGGCGGGGCTTCGTCTTCTGCCTGCGATCGCGATCGATCCCTCCGTTTTCATCGACGGTGGCCTTGGCGCTTTCCGGTACCCAGAGCTACCTTGCGGGGTCACGAGGTCGGCCAACACGCGGCGACCGGCAGGCGATAGGGGCGGCACCGCCGCCCGCGCGAGCGCGGTTGCGGTGTCCCAGACGGCCCTCAGTTCGCCGGAAGCTCAGGCGAAGGCGGGGGCCGTTCGTGTTTTCGCGGGGGCGGACATTGGCGTCGAGCATCCCAAAGCCAGCGCAGGGACTGTGGCTGCATGTCTACGGGATCATGCCGCCCCACCCGCGCACGCTGCTCAAGAAGCTCGCGGCCCTGCTCGACGCGGAAGATCGCGTCGCCCGACGTGCGGGACGGCCGTGGACGGCGACCCTCGTTTCCGAAACGAGGGATGGTCCTGTGACGCACGTGGTGATCGTGACCGACAACTTGAGTCGCCAGGACCTGATCCACCTGGCCGTGGAGTCCGAGCTGAAGCAGCTCACGGCCGACATCTTCATCGGCATGCCCACGCAGATGCCACGCCCGGCGAAGGTGGCCAGCGGCCCCTAGTGGGGCGCGGTGTATGCGTGCTCCGGCTCGAACTCAAACACGCCACTGCATCGCCCGCAACGCATCTGCTCCGGCGGCGTGCCCAATGGGACCCGCTGGGCGCAGTTGGGGCAGACGGCGTAGCGCTCCCCTGGGACCACGGTCCACTTGCTCGGGCGGGTCGAGACGATCTCGAGATAGGTCTGGGGCACGATCACCGACTCGTGACGCACGACCACCACCGCCTCGTCCGGCCCGAGGCTCAGCACGGGATACCACGCCCCTCGGCGCAACCGGCACCGGCGTACGTCTTCCCGCAAGCGAGCCCACCGCCCGGCGGGGAGTCGGTCGAGACGTTCCAGCATGGCCACATCCCCCATGTACGGCCTCGTACCCCCCGTGTCAAGATCTGTCGGGATTCGGGTGTCGAATCCCTAGAAACTGACCCCCACTCCCACCCGCGCCACGGTTGTCTGAATCGGCGCATCGATCTCCCCGGTACCACCTGGATTCGTCTTGCGATTGAGGCGCTCGAACGTATAGGCCGCCGTCCCGAGCAGCCGGCCCGCGAGGCGTACCTCGAGGCCGAGCCCCAGATCGAGGGACAACGGGGCGCGCCCGCCGCCCGAGAACTTCGGGGCCACGAGGTAGTTGGCGCGGAACACGACCGTCGCACCCGGGCCGATCTCGTAAAAGGAGCGGGCGCCCACCCGCACCGCCCCAACCGACTGCGCGTCGAACTCGGGATCCGTCGCGCGCCGGATGACGCCCAGCTCGACGCTCGCGTACGGGGCGACGTCGTAGGCCAGCCAGGCGTTCACCTCGGTCGCCGTGAAGCCGGCCGTCGCACTGCTGCCTTCCGCTGGGTCGAGCGTCAGGCGTGTGACGGTCGCCTCGGCCAAGAGTTTCCGGAACCGCCCAGACGCCGCGCCCCCGAACCCGGTCCCCTGATAGCGGAGCCCCGCGGCCACCTCGCGGTAGCTCGCCAGCGCGAACTGCGGTCCGATCGTGAACCGCTGGGCCGGCGCCGCTGGTGCGGCGAGGGCGAGCAGCGCGACGCCCGCGGCCGCACGGGTCACCGGGGCCCCCCCGCCGCCGGCTTGGGCAGCGGCGCCAGCGTGAGCTGGACCTGCTGGCGCCGGACCACGTTCTCCTTGGCGATTTCCTGGTTGCGCCGCACGATCTGGTCGCGCAGCAGACGGTTATAGAGGATGTTGGCCGCCGCGGGCCGGGGAGCGGGTCTGCGGAGCGTCATCACGAAGCCGGTGACCAGCGCCGCGCCGCCCACGACCGCGATCTCCCGCTTCGATCCCGCGCCGAGGCTGGAGCTTTCCAGCCCCACCGTGCCGATCAGGGCGCCGCCCGTATAAAGGAAAGCGAGCCCCAGAGGACGCCAGCTCTGCGGCGGGACCTCCGTCTCCGGGAGGTACTGGTAGCCTGGCAGGCTCGTGAGGTGCGGCACCGTGTCGACGTTCCCGTGGCTCAGGCGGATCGGCTGCGATGCGGAGGAGGCGTTCTGGCCCAGCCGCGCCTCCACGACGAGGGTGTAGCTCCCCGCCGGCACGGGATCGCCGTTCGGGAGCCGGGCGGGCCAGAGCAGGTTCACCTGCCCGTTCCACGCCCCCGAGTCGATCAGAAAGCTGCCCTCCGCGCCGATCACCCGCGTCACCACCCGGGCCGGCTGCGTGACCATGAAGCGGATCGGCGCTGTCCCCTGCCCTCCCACGAAGCTGGTGCTGTCGATGCGGAGCTGCCGGACGAGCAGCACCTGGCGCAGCGCGACGTCGAAGGCGCTGTACGCCTTGGGCGAGACGCGGTTCGGGTCGAGTTGTCGCTCGGGATCGATCAGCACGACCTGCTTGAACGCGTCCACGGCTTTGAGAATCGAGTCCATCGCGCCGTACGTGAAGCCGAGCAGCTCGTACGCCCGGGCGCGCTCGGGCCCGGTGAGCCGCTCGCGCAGCGCGGCCCGAGCGAGCGACAACACCTGCCGGTACTCCAGGTTGTCGTTCGCCTGCTGCGCGCGACGCAGCGTCGCATTCTGGATGGCCTGTGCGCTCCCGGGCGCCGGCGCCGCGAGACCTGCCAGCAGGGCGAGAGCGCCGAAGCGCCGGCTCATGCGGCTCACTCCGGAAGCAGGGTGTAGCGCTTGCGGACGGTGTTGCTGGCGTCCACTCGCACGGTCTCGGCCACCGTCTTGAAGCCGGCATGCTCGATGCGGATCGTGTGACGGCCCGGCTTCACGGCGTATTCGACCAGTGGCGTCTGGCCGACGTCGACGCCATCGATGTACACCTCGCCGAACGGATCGGCGGCGATGGTCAGAAAGCCCTGGACCGCAGCCGCCGGCGCCACGTCCCGCGGCTTGGCGCGCTCGCGGCCGCGCGGCGGCGCTGATGGGTTAGACTGGGCCGGCATACGGACCGTGTCACGGACCCGCACCGTGTCGACTGACGGTGCCGCTGCTTGCTCCCCGCTGCCGCGACGTCCCAGCATGAGATATCCCCCCGCGCCCGCCGCCAGCACGACGAGCCCAACCACGACGGGGGCCCGCGACCGGCGCTGACGTGATTTCGCCGAGAGCGGAGTGGTGGGCGCGCCGGTGATCTCGGTGGGCGCATCGGCGGTCGCCCGAGGGCGCGCCCGGGCGCCACTCCGCCCCTGCACGGGCGACGCCACCGGCTGCTCCGGCCACACGGCGGTCGCAAACGCCTCCATGGTCGGGAAGCGCTGATCAGGATCTTTCGAGAGGGCCCGCGAGATGGCCACGGTGAGCGTCCCGGGGATGCCCGGCCGCCGGACGCTCGCGAGCGGCGGCTCCTCGTAGATGTGCTTGTAGATGATCGTGTGCACCGAGTCGCCGCTGAACGGGAGCTCGGCCGTGATCATGCGGTAGCCGACCACACCCAGGGAGTACTGGTCGGCGCGGCCGTCCACCGCCGCCCCCTTCCCCTGCTCGGGCGACATGTAATGCGGCGTTCCGATGATCATCCCGGTGGCGGTGAGTCCCGTGGCGGCCTGGAGCGCTTTCGAGATCCCGAAATCGGTGAGCATCACCCGACCGTCGTGGTCGAACATGATGTTCGCGGGCTTCACGTCGCGATGCACCACGCCGCGCTGATGCGCATGGCCCAGGGCGCAGGCCGCCTCCCAGAGAACTCGTTGGATTTCGGGGACGGGGAGCGGCTCTTTTGTATCGAGCAGGTCCTCGAGCGACGTGCCCGCCACGTATTTCATCACGAAGTAGTTGAGCCCGCCTTCGCTCTCGACGCGGTAGATCGGGATGATGTTCGGGTGGTCGAGCTTGGCGGCGGTCTTCGCCTCCTGCTGGAAGCGGCGCACGACCTGGTCGTCCTGGGCCACGTCGGTCGGCAGCACTTTGATCGCCACCTCACGCTCGAGCGTGAGATCATGCGCGAGAAACACGGCGCCCATCCCGCCCTTTCCCAGTAAGCGCTCGATCCGGTACTGGCCTTCGATAATGTGCTGCAGCCGCTCGCGCACGACGTCGACGCTGCTGGTGCTCGTCGGCCCGTCGCCGCCCGAGACGTCCGCGCCGCACGACAGGCAGAACTTGCTGTTGTCGGGAATGGGCGTGTGGCAGCGGAAGCACTCGAGCACGCCGTTGGTCATCGGCGGCTCGGCGTGATCGGAGCGAGCGACGGCACGCGTCCGCTCGACCGGCGCTTGGCGCGGAGCGGTGCGACGGGCGGCGCCGGGAAGACGGCGTTGCTGCAATCCCCTTGGGCAAGGAGGGGGACTACCCCGACGCAGACTTCGTAGGTCGTCGTCGTCCCTGCGAAGTCCACGACTGCGAGGTAATAGTCCCCCGTCGCCAGCGTCGGCGTCCGATTCACCTCCGACCCCGCCGCCGTATCCGCCAGCACGACCTGCAAAGCGGCGTCGCCCGGCTGCGGCACCCTCACGACGTAGAGATCGAGGTCCTTGAGGGAGTCCGGGTGCGCAGCCGGAAACGCGTGCAGCCGGACCCGCGCGGTGGAGCCGAGGCCCCCCTGCGTGAAGTGGAATCTGATCCAGTCGACGTCGTGCGGATTCTCGATCGTGAGCGTGTCCCGGAAGGGTGATTGGAGCGTATCCCGCAGATCGGCGGCATTGCAGGAGTTGTCGTCTTCGTGCGCGTCCGGCGGCAGCTCGCTCCGGTACTCCGACCATACCTGGAGGCCATAACGGCCGGGTACCGTATACACCGCGATGGCGTCGAGGCTGCCGCTGGGCACACTCTTGAACGCCATGATGGTGGAGTCGCCCACCGCCTCCGAGACCTTGAAGGGGAAGTCCCGACCGTGACACACGTGGGAACTCGGCCCGAAAGTCCAGGAATCCTTGCCGACGACGTAGGTCGTCCCGTTCCAACCGAGTGAATCGGTGAGGAACGAGGAGAAGGTACCCGCGATCTGCGGCGCCGTGAGAATGAACGTCAGGGCCTGCGCTTGCCCGTGCGTGAAGTGATACCAATCCACACCCGTTTTCTCGTCGCGCTTGAGCGGCTCGAACGCGAGGGCGGGGTTGACGACGCGCAACGTGGGCGCGATCGCGAACGGCGGCGGCGCATCGAGATCGATCGGCTGCGGCGCGATCTCGTTCGGCTCATACAGGTCGCGTTCGACCACCCGGGTGGTATCGCCATGGACGAAGCCCAGCACGCCCTGGCCCCCCGAAATCCCAAGGAAGAACAGCGAATCGGTGTGGGCGGGCGGCGGCACCCAGAACCTGCGGCGCGCGGTGCCGTTGGCAAAGGCCGTGTCGCCGAACACGTTGAGGATCAGCGGGGCGTTGCTCAGTTGCGCCAGGAAGATCGAATCGACGCCCACGCCGTACACGCTCACCACCTCGCCGTACCGCACGACCTTGGGTCGGACGCTGTCGACCTCGAGCGGTGCGGACACCCTCAACGTATCGGCAGCGGCGCGCGATTCCTTGTCGAAGTTGGCCGCGGCCACCGTGATGACGACCGAGCCGGAGGTGATCCCCACGATGTGGCCGCCGTTGTCCACGGTCGCGACGCTCGGGTCGCTCGATGACCACACGAACACGACGTTGGGAATCGGCTGCGAGTCGGCCGGCCCGGTCATGCGCCACGCTTGCGCGGTGGCGACGGTGTCGTTGCCGCGGAACAAGATGCCGATCGGAGTGATGCTCACATGCACCGACGAATCGCGCTCGGTGGGATAGGCACACGTCCCGGCACTGACGGCACTGAACAGTAGCGCGAGGGCGGGGAGGCCGTGACTGCGTCGCATGGGCTCCAGTCCGGCGGAGTCGGCAGTCAATCTAATTCACAGCCTTCCGCGACGCTTCAATTCGAGGTATTTCGCCACCACGGCCTGCGCCGCGCGGTCGGGCGGCACGTCCAGCACCAGCACGCCGGCGCGTCGCATGTGCCCCAGCGCCTCGTCCCGCGCCCGCAACAGCTCCTCGGCCGCCGCCTTGCGAAACGCATCGTGCGCCACCGCGGGCCGCAGCGCGGCGACGTGCTCGAGCTCGGGGTTCTTGAGCGTGACCGCAAGCGGGAGATGCCGCGGGCGGAGCGACGCCACGTTTGCCACCAGCGCGTCGGACGCGAATCGGTCGATGACGTCGGTGAAGAGCACGGTGAGGGCGCGCTTGCGATTGCGCGCCGCGAGATAGCGGAACGCGCCGGGATAGTCGGGCTCCACCAGCGTCGGCTCCACCACCGCGAGCACGTCGAGCACGCGCTTCACGGCCAGGCGCCCGCGCTGGGGTGCCACGAAGTGCTGCACGCCGTCGGCGAACGCCATCACGCCCACGTTGTCGTCGTGTTGCGCGGCGGCATAGGCGAGCTCGAGCGCGGCCTGCACGACGTAATCGAGACGCGAGACGCCCGCGATCTCCGCCGTCAGAAGGCGCCCGGTGTCGAGCACCAACAGCACCTGCTGGCGCCGCTCGGCCTCGTACTGCCGCGTGATCACCTTACGGCGCCGCGCCGTGGCCTTCCAATCGATGTGCCGTAAGTCGTCCCCCGGCACCCACTCGCGCAACGACTCGAACAGCCGCCCCTCGCCGATCTGACGTAACGGCGTCATGCCCTGCTCACGGCGGCGCTGCGCTTGCGCGACCGACGCGCGGAGCCGCACCGACACGAGCGGCGGGTACACGGCGGCGTCCCACGACAGCTCCACCCGACCCCGCCGCCGTCCCAGCCCGAGCGGGCCGACCGAGTCGACCACGAACCCACCCCCCTGCTCGCGTCCGCGCCGGGCCGGCACCACCGGCACGGTCTCGCGGGCCTCGCCGAGCGGGGGCACGGCGAGGCCGCGCGGCGCCTGCGTTCCGCCCAGCAGGTCGGGACGCACCTCGCGCAGCCGCAGCCGCGCCCGGACCCGCGTGCCGTTGACCCAGCGGTAGGTCACCGCCGCCGCGCGGCCGACGGAGAACGCCGGTGGGGCCTCGCGGAAGACACCCAGCTCGGGCGGGCCGGGCACGGCGGCCCGGGTCGCGTCGACCCAGATCAGGAGCAGGAGCAGGACATCGCTCACGAGCATCGCGTCGAGCGCCCAGGGCACCCACAGGCCGAGCGCGCCGAGCGCGGACAGGGTGGCGCCGACGCCGAGCGCGCGGCGGGTCGGCAAAACGAGGGCCCACCAGCCGACGCCCCGCGTCACGCCGTCGGCACCTCGATGCGATCCAGGATCGACTTGAGGGCCGCATCGGGCGTGACCCCCTCGAGCTCGAGCTCCGGGGCCACGCTCACTCGGTGCCGCAGCACCGCCGGCGCGAGCCGCTTCACGTCGTCGGGGATCACGTAGTCCCGCTCGTCGACCAGCGCAGCGGCGCGGGCCGCCTTGAGGAGCGACACGCCCGCCCGCGGGCTCGCGCCCAGCGTGAGCGACGCGACGTCGCGCGTCGCGCGCACGACCGCGGTGATGTACGCCGTGATCTGCGTCTCGACGCGCACCGCCTCCACCGCCCGCCGCAGCCGCTCCAGCCCAGCGGCATCCGTCACCGCCGTGACGCCGTAGGTGGCGGGACGGTCGGCTTCGAACCCTGCGACGGTGCGCGCGAGGATTCCCTGCTCGTGGATCGGGTCGGGATACCCCACCAGGACCTTCATCATGAACCGATCCAGCTCGGCCTCGGGCAACGGGTAGGTCCCCTCGAACTCGACCGGGTTTTGCGTGGCGAAGACGGTGAAGGTCGCCGACAACGGGTGGCCCACGCCGTCCACCGTGACGGTGCGCTCCTGCATCGCCTCGAGCAGGGCCGCCTGGGTCTTGGCGGGCGCGCGGTTGATCTCGTCCGCCAGGACCAGATCCGCGAAGATCGGGCCCGGGCGGAAGGTGAACTCATGCGACCCGGTGAGCATGGTCACCCCGGTGATGTCGGCGGGCATGAGGTCGGGCGTGAACTGGATGCGCTGGAACTTGACGTCGAGCGCCAGCGCCAGGGTGCGCACGAGCAGCGTCTTCGCCGTCCCGGGGACGCCCTCGAGCAGCACGTGGCCGCGTGCGAGCAGGCAGATCAACGCCTCCCGGGTCGCGGCCTCCTGGCCGAGGATGACCCGGTCCAGCGTCTCTACGATGCGGCGCGCGTCTGCGGCGGGCGAAGCTCCTGCCACACGTCCTCCACGGCTTGGGCGGCCGCGAGCGCACGCTCGGGTCCGCCGGGTTGGCTCAGGATGGATTGCAGGCGCCGCACGGCGTTCCGCCCGGCGGTGGTCGGCAGCGCCAGCTCGAGCGCGGCGAGCCACGACCGTTGCTCGTCGGGGGGCAGGACGCCGGCCCGACCCAGCCGCCGCCGCAGGCTCGACACGGTGAGCGCGACCGACGTGTCCACACCGACCGCGCCCTCGAGCCCCGCCGCGAGCGCTTCGAGGTGCTCGAGCGGCGAGCGGCGACGACGCTCGATGACCGGGCGCGCGGGCCCGAAGCGCACGCCGGCGACGACGAGGGCCACGAGCAGCACGCCGACGAGCTGCAGGATGACCCAGCCGCCCGGGCTCTCGACGAGCCAGCTTGCCATCACCCCGGGCAGCGACCGCCCCCGGCCGAACCCCTGATGATACTCGTCCCAGACCAGCCGCCCGCGACGCGCCGGGATCAGCAGCGGCGTGACGAACTCCGGCACCGGGGTCGCTCGCCACGCGCGATTGCGGAAGTATCCCGCGTCGGCCACCAGCGTCACGCTGCCTCCCCCGGCATACCGCAGTCGCAGCACCACGGGACGCCCGTCGACCAAGCGCAGCAGGGTGTCTCGGACCAGCGGTGCGAGGGTGTCGCAGCGGTCCTCCTCGACGTCTCCGCCCCGCAACCGCCGGCCGGCGTCCTGCCGCCCGGGCTCGGGCAGGCGCAGGTAGTTCGTCACCGCCGGCAGCACGAGGCGCCGGTCGGTCGGCACGACCGCGAAGCTGTCCGTCCGCGCGAAGTCGAAGCGGTAGGCGACCTGCCACCCGGCGCACGACGTGATGCCGCCCCCCGCGTTGGCGGCGACCACCGCCCCGCCGTCTTGCACGAACCGCACGACCTGCGCGAGCTCGGCGCTCACCAGCTGCAGCGGCGGATCGAGCACGGCGAGCACGGCCGGGCGGCGGGACACGTCGGTCGAGAGGTCGAACAGCGGCGTCCGCCGCCGCTCGACCGGGATCCGGAGGCGGGCAAGGACGTCGTAGAGGGCGCGGCTGCCGTTGGGACCGCTCTTGAGCGTCGACGCGCGGAAATCGAAGCTCGGCTCCGGCCCCGCGCCACGACGGCCCGCCCAGATCGCGGCCCAGAGGGCCGCGCCGAGCAGAAGCACCAGGACGACTTCAAACCGTCGCGACATGCTGAAACAGGAGGTCGGCGTCGTCCGCGAATTGTCGGTAGGCGTGCTCGTCGCAGGGCGCGGCGCCGAACACGTGCTGGTAGAGGCGCGCCACCAGCTCGCCGAGCGATGCCCGGCCCGCCGCGTCGAGTCGGGCCTCGGGCACGTACTCGGCCGGCGTCTTGGACGGATCGAACTTCAACGCATCGCGCCGCTCGAGCTCCAGCAGCGTCGCCACGAAGCGGTGCGCCAACGCTTCGGCGTAGCGGCCGGCGCGCGCGAGCTCGTCGGCGCGCTGGCGGTGCGCCCGCGCGTCCTCGAGCCGCAACCCCACCGCCGTGGCGTGGCGCCCCGGCGTCTGGGCCGTGGGCCGTGTGATACGCCACACGACGTAGCCCATGTGGGCGAGCACCCCGAGCAGGGCCGCCACCAGCACCACCAGCAGCGCCTGGAATGCCGCTGGGTGACTGGCCTCCGCCCTCCCGATCCACTCGAGCAACCGCCCGATCTGCTCGAGCAGCCACTGCAGCAAGCTCCGCCCCGTGGCCCAGCGGTACTCGGGCCGGGCGAACACCTCGGCAACGGCCCGGCGCAGCGAGTCCGGCGGGATCGCCTGCGCCGCGGTGATCAGGACACCGGTCAGACGATCCCCAACCGCTGGCTTAGCACCTGCAGGTCGAACGCTTCGCGGCGGACGCGCAGGTCGTAATACATCAGGGTGATCACCGCCGCGATGGCGGGTGTCAAGAGCACCGGCACGATCGCCGCGAGGGCCCCCAGGCCGATCGCAAGGCCCGGCACGGTCGCGCGCGCGAGTGCCGAGAGACCCTGCAGCACCCAGCTCGGCAGCGCGTTGAACAGCAAGAACGCCACCACCCCCAAGCCCAGGACCTTTCCCCTGAAACCGCGCGTCAGCTCCCAGGAACGCCCGAAGGCGTCGAACGAGCTGCCCAGCTCTTCGAGGACGACCACCGGCGTGGTGACGCCGTAGCCGCACAGCACGAAAATCACGAACCACACGCTCGCAGCGATCAAGGCCACCAGCAGGAGCACGGCGAGGGCCCCTGCGCCCTTCGTCATCACGGCCGTCACCGCCGTGACGGCCCCAGCCGCAAGTGTGGCGAGGAAGAGGATGGCCCCTTTCCCAAGTCCGACCCCCACCAGCCCCCAGAGCTTCGACAGGCCGAGCGCCAACGCATCCCGCAGCTGGGGCGCCCGACCGAGGTAGGAATCAGAAATGATGCGAACCGTGCCGGCGGTGAGCACGAGACTCGCGAGATAGTACAGAATCCCCACCGGGAGGAAGAGCCACAGCGCTCCCATGTTGGGCGTCTGGGTCAAAAACGAGCCGAGCAACCGAGAGCTGAAGTAGACGAGCAGCAACACCGGCACCGCCAGGGTGATCACGGCGAGCTTCAGAAACAGCCCGAAATGACGCCGGTACAGCACCAGGGAGCCGTCCAAAACCTCACCGAAATTCATGGGTCGAATGTCTGCCATGAACGACTCGCTCCTCGTGTGGGGTGGCGGTAAGATGTTGAGATGAACGCGCCCGCGCGAGAGCCGCCCCTGTCTGGACGCACGCTGCGCCAGCAGCTGGGCATCGAGACACCCGAGCACGTGGCCCTGCACCTCGAGCTGGCCGGCCTCGGGTCGCGCGCCGCGGCCGCACTCGCGGACACGCTGGTCGCAGGCGCCGGGATGCTGGTCTTGATCTGGCTGATCGTCCTCGTCGGCGTCACCGAGCGGGGCGGCATGCTCGTGGGATGGGTGCTCGCCCTGGTCGTTCTGCTCTTCGCCTTCACGTTCCTCGCCTACTTCGTCCTGCTCGAGGCCCTGAACGGAGGGCGGACGCTCGGCAAGCAGTGGCTGGGCATCCGCGTCGTGATGGACACTGGGCATCCTGTCACGCCGACGGCCGCGGTCGTCCGCGGCCTGTTCCGCTTACTCGACTGCTATTTCCCCGTGCTGCCGTTCCTCCCGGGGCTCGCACTGGTCTTCCTGCACCGGCGCAACCAGCGCCTCGGGGACCTGGTCGCCGGGACCATCGTGGTGCGTGACCGCCCGATGGACTGGACCTTGGGACCCGCCCTGCCCGCCATCGCCGAGGCGGTCGAGACGGGCCCGCCGGAGCTCGCGGACGACGAGTTTCGCCTGCTGGATCAGTTCCTGGCACGCGCCGCCGACCTGGACGCGGCGATCCAGACCCGGCTCGCGACCGAGCTGGCGCGGCGCTTTCAGGACCGCGTGCCCCGCCGCACCGCGGATGTGGACCCCTACCTCGCCGAGCTGCACGCGGAGGAGCAACGCAAGCGCCGCAGCCGGTTCGCCACGCGCGCGCGCGCCGACGTCGCCGGCCGCACTACCGTCACGGCGGAGCGGTTCGTCGAGCGGAAGCGGGAGGCGTGGGAGCAGTTCCACCGGCTCGCGATCCTGGTCGAGCGGTCCGGGGTGAGCCGCCTCCCCGAGCACGACATCCCCGGCTTCGCCGCACGCTACCGCGAGGTCGCGGCCGACCTGGCGCGGGCGCGGACGTACGGCGTCGACGCGCGCCTCGTCGAGTACCTCGAGCGGGTGGTGAGCGCGGGCCACAACGCGTTGTACCGGGCGCGCGGGCGGCGGCGCGTCCCGGTTTTCCGCTACCTGGTGCGGGATTTTCCCGCGGCCGTCGTGGCCTCGTGGGCCCATGTGGGAGCGGCCCTCCTGCTGTTCGCCGTTCCGGCGGCGATCGGCTACGGGCTGATCCGCGTGCATCCCGAGCTCCAGGACGAGCTGGTCTCGCCGGTCATGGTGAGCCGGGCGCGCGAGGCCGCGGCCAACGAAGCAGCGGGAGTCGGATATGCCGAGTCGCCCCGAGAGGACCTGCCGGTCGTCGCCTCCGCGATCATCAGTAGCAACATCCGCATCGCCTTCTGGGCCTTCGTCGGTGGCATCCTGGTCGGCGTGCCGACCGTGCTGGTGCTCGTCCTCAACGGCTTGAGCCTCGGCGCGGGGTTCGGCCTGTTCGTCAATTATCACGCCGGCGGCTACCTCACCACCTTCATCGCGGGCCACGGCATCCTCGAACTCACGGCGATTTTCGTGGCCGCGGGCGCGGGGTTTCGCCTGGCGGGCGCGCTCATCGTGCCGGGAGACCGGACGCGCCGGGACGCTCTCGTGGTCGAGGGTCGGATCGCCGCGCGCATGATCGGCGCGGTCGTGACGCTGCTCGCCATCGCGGGCACCGTCGAAGGGCTCCTGTCGGCGAGCGACGCGCCGGCGGCCTACAAGTACGCGACCAGCGCGCTGTCGGTCGTGTTCTTGACGATGTACCTCGCCAGCGGGTGGTCGCACCGCCACCGCAGCATGCCGCAGCCCGTGGCGCGCTAGGGCGTCGGCGCGATCCCCAGCTGCCCGCTCAACACTTCGAGATCGAAGCCTTCCTTGCGAACCCGCAGATCGTAGTAAAACAGCGTGAACACGCAGGAAATGAGCGGATAGATGAGCAGTGTGATGACCGCCAGCAGCGCGGTCACGGGAGCCTCGACCCCGCCTGTGAGTCCCGTCGCGATCCCGCCGGCGAACCCCACCGCGAGCACGACCACCGCGATCAATGCGAACGCCACGACCCACAGCACCAACGCCTTGCCCTTGAACCCCTTGGTGAGATCCCACGAGCGGCGCAGCGCGTCGGTGGACGAGCGCAGCGGCTCGAGCGCCGCCACTTGCCCGGCGACGGAGTAGCCGCAAAACACGATGATGCCGGGAATCACGAGGGCGATGGTCGCCAGCAGGACCACGACGCCGCTCGCGAAGGTGGCACCGAAGATGACGCCCAGCTTGCTCCCGGCGTAGCGCAACGCGTCCCCCAGCCGGGGAACCCGACCGAGGTAGGCCTCGGAGACGGCGCGGACCGTGGCCCCGGTCACCAGGAGCGTGCCGATCAGGTTCAGCAGCCGCCCCAAGAGCGCGAGGCCAGGGTGCGCGCCACTCCGGCCCGCCAGGTCCACGTAGACGTCGAGGGCGGCCGGCACGCCTTCGCACGCCACGGCGATGCCGAACAGGAGACGGAAGTGACGCCGCAGCAGCGTGAGGGAGCCGTCGAGGATCTCGCCGGTCGTGAGGGGCCGGAGCTCGAAGGTCGCCAAGCCTACCGCCCGGAACCGGGGAACCGCCGCCGCAGCGTAGGCCAGCGCCACCATCGCGGGCTCACGCGCAGGGCGCGGCGAGGGTGATCCCACCACCGTGTGGGAGGGGAGAACCGTGGCCGGTGCGGCCGGCTCACCGGTTCATCCGTCCAGGGCTTGGAGGATGTCGCGCATCTTGCGCGAGAGCGCTTCGATCTGCTTCAGCCCCGCGACGGTTTCGGCGTCGTACTTGTTCGCGGCGAGCAGCAACAGCTGGGTTTCGGCGAGGATGGCCGCCAGCGGGTTCGACAGGTCGTGCCGCGCCTTCCTGATCGGGTCTAAGGCGTCCGCCATCTAGAGCAGCGAGCGGTAGAGATCGCGCAGATGATGATCCCGGAGATCGCGTACCGCCTGCCACAGGTCCGGTTCCGAGCCGGCGCAGAAGATTTCGGCGGTAGAGCGCTCAGCTTCGGTATCCGCCGCCCCGAACAACACCCGCCCGCGCCAGATCCCGTCCTCGGACCGGCGCACCTGCAGGCGAATGGGGATGAGTTGTCCATCGAATCGAATGGGGGGGAGGTCGTGGACGACAGTTTCGTTCGAATCGGGTGCGTTGTAGCGTGCCGGTTGTCCGGGCATGCGCCGCCCTAGGGCTGGTTTGTGCAAAGATATAAGGGTCGGCGACTTACGCAATACGTGAGGTGCCAGGTGTGAGGGGCTGGATGCTGGGGATTTCCGCTGACACCCAGCACCGAGAACCCAGCACCTAGATTCTAAACGGCACCGGTGCGAAGGTGATCAGAAAGAGCACCAGCGCCGCCCACGCCAGCACCCGGCGCGAGGGCGGCAGCGGTCGCTGCACGTCGAGCACCGGCGGGTGCCCGAGGCGGCCGCGCGACAGCAGCAGCACGACCAACCCCCAATAGAGCCACCCGCGCCAGTACCAGCCGAGCACCACGATGAGCATCCAGAAGCCGAGGGCGATGCGCTGGTGCCAGCGCGGCAGCGTCGCGTAGAGGATGTGCCCGCCGTCGAGCTGGGAGATGGGGAGCAGGTTCAGCATCGTCACGAACATGCCGACCCACCCTGCAAACCCCATGGGATGCACGCGGATGACGTCCGGATCGCCCATGAACATTCGACGCAGCGCGAGCGTCACCAACGAATCTCCCAGCGGAATCTGCGGACCCCCGCCGAAAAACACCACGAGGCCGCGGAAGCCTTCCTCGGAAATCCCCGGATGACTCATCTTCAGGCCCACCGCGAGTACGGGGAGCGCCACCACGAACCCCGCGATCGGTCCTGCCACGCCGACGTCGAAGAGCTGCCGGCGATCCGACAGGATCGTCCGCAGTCGAATAAATGCTCCCATTGTTCCGATGAACGACGGCACGAGCGGCACCGGGATGAAGTACGGCGGAGATACGTCGAGTCGATAGCGCCGCGCGACGACGTAATGCCCCAGTTCATGCGACAAGAGGATCGCAATGAGCGGGAACGAGAACCAGAGGCCGGTGGACCAAGCGCCGAGAAACCCGGGATACCCGGGATGACCGCTGGTGAAGAAGACCAGCGGGCCCGTGTAGGAGATCGCGCCAGCCAGCACCGCGCCGGCGAATGTGATCGTGTACACGCTGGCGAGAAACAGGGCGATGTGTATGCCCCAGCGTTCCCGCCGCCGGCCGAACGGACGCGTCAGCACGAGGTGGCGCCCGTCGGGCTCGTCCGACCAGTAGTAGCTGCCGGGCCACTGGGTGAGCACGGCGGCGAGTGCCGGGGAGGGCCCGGCGTGGACCGGATGTACAAGCGCGTCAACGACTTCCCGGTCCGGCAGGGCCGTCGTACGCCAGGCGACCAGGAACTCGCTCAGATTCACGGCGCGCCCTTGACTCGGAGTCTGGAGGACCCTACTATAACTCTCTCGCACTGCTTCGACTTCCCAGATTCCAGCTTCAACGATTCCATTTTCAAGGCGCCCACTTCCCCACCCCGCGGTTTCGCCCGCCGTAGAGCAACGGAGCCACAACACACGTGGATATCGCTGAACTGAAGAGGAAATCCGTCGCGGAACTGCACGCGATGGCCGAAACCCTGAACATCACCAACTACTCAGGCCTCCGCAAGCAGGATCTCATTTTCCGCATCGAGCAGTCGCTCCTCGACTCGGACACCGTCCTGCGGGGGGAGGGCGTGCTGGAGATCCTCCCCGAAGGCTACGGGTTCCTGCGCAGTCCCGACTGGAACTACCTGTACGGCCCCGACGACATCTACGTGTCGCCCAGCCAGATCAAGCGCTTCGACCTGCGCACCGGCGACACGATCATGGGTCAGGTGCGGCCGCCCAAGGAAGGCGAGCGCTACCTCGCCCTGCTGAAGGTCGAGGTCGTGAACGGCGACGAGCCCGAGAAGGCGAAGCACCGCGTCGCGTTCGACAACCTGCGCCCGCGCTACCCCGAACGGCGCATCAAGCTCGAGCGCAAGGACGGCGACCTCTCGATGCGGGTGATGGACATCCTGAGCCCCATCGGCATGGGCCAGCGCGGTCTCATCGTGTCGCCGCCCAAGGCCGGAAAAACCATCCTCCTCCAGAAGCTCGCCAACTCCGTCATCGAGAACCACCCAGAGGTGTACCTCATCGTGCTGCTCATCGACGAGCGGCCCGAAGAGGTGACGGACATGGAGGAGAACGTCAAGGGTCCGAGCGTCGAGGTGATCTCCTCCACGTTCGATGAGCCAGCGGACCGCCACGTCCAGGTGGCCGACATGGTGATCGAAAAGGCGAAGCGCCTGGTGGAGCACGGCAAGGACGTGGTGATCCTGCTCGACTCCATCACCCGCCTGGGCCGGGCGCACAACGTCGTCGTGCCGCACTCGGGCAAGATCCTGTCGGGCGGCGTGGACGCGAATGCGTTGCAGAAGCCCAAGCGTTTCTTCGGCGCGGCACGCAACATCGAGGGGGGCGGCTCGCTCACCATCCTCGCGACCGCGCTGATCGACACCGGCTCCCGCATGGACGAAGTGATCTTCGAAGAGTTCAAGGGCACGGGGAACATGGAAGTGATCCTCGACCGCCGTATCGCCGAGCGGCGCACCTTCCCCGCCATCGACGTCCAGCGCTCCGGCACCCGCAAGGAAGAGATCCTGCTCAGCAAGGAAGAGCTCAACAAGGTGTACCTGCTCCGTAACTTCCTCGCCGACATGCCGCCGGTGGAGGCGATCGAGTTCCTGCTCGAGCGGCTCAAGCGGACCAAGACGAACGCCGAGTTCTTCCAAACCATGGCGCAGGGGTGACGTCCGGGGGCAGGGTGATGGGGGTGGATTGGGGCGCGCGCCGCATCGGCCTCGCCCTGTCCGACGAAACCCAGACGCTCGCCCAGCCGCTCGCCACCCTCACCCGCCGCACCGGCAAACGCTTCCCGATGCGCGAGTTCCTCACCCTGCTCGAGCGCCACGCCGTGACCGGCGTGGTGGTCGGCCTGCCGCTGGATCACACCGGCGCCGAAGGCGAATCCGCCGGCGCCGCCCGAACGCTCGCGGCGGACATCGCCCGCAGCTCGGGGAAACCCGTGGAGCTGTGGGACGAGCGACTGACGACCGCGCGGGCGCTGCGGGCAGTGCACGAAATGGGCGGCACCACCAAGGGCCGCAAGGACGACGTGGACGCGCTCGCGGCGACGGTGCTGCTGCAGCACTATCTGGACGCCAAGCGGGGAGGAGCGACATGAGAGAAATTGCGGATTGCGGATTGCGGATTGCGGATTCGAAGGTCGTGCGTCCAATCCGCAATCCGAAATCGCCAATCCGCAATTGTCTGCTACTCGCCCTCGCCGCCTGCAGCTCCCCCGACGGCCCCCGCGTCACCGTCGCCATCCCCCCGGGCACCAGTCTCGACGGCGCCGTCGATTCGCTCGCCGCGCACCACGTGGTGGGCCACGCCGGCCTGTTCCGCCAGTACGCCAGGCTGCGCGGACTCGCTGGCTCGCTCAAGAGCGGGGTCTACCTGCTGCGGCAGGACGAGTCGTGGTCCGACGTCGTGGCAGCGCTGGCGCGCGGTCGCGGGGTCGAGCAGCGCTTCAGGGTGCGGGAAGGCCTGCGGCTCGTCGAGGTGGCGGACCTCGCCCGCGTGGGGCTCGGGATCCCCCGCGATTCGTTCATCGCGGCGGCGCAGGACCCCGACCTGCTCGCCAGCCTGAGCCTCCCCGAGGGGACGGCCAGCGCGGAAGGATACCTCTTCCCCACGACGTACCTGCTGCCGCTGCACATCGGCGCGCGGGAGCTGGTGCGCGTGATGACGCACCAGTTCGTCGGGCAGTGGAGTCCCGAGTGGCAGGCTCGGCTCGATTCCGTCGGCCTGTCCCGACACCAGCTTGTGACCCTCGCGTCGATCGTCGAGTCCGAGGTGCGCTACGACCCCGACCGGCCCTTCATCGCCGCCGTGTATCGCAATCGGCTCCGGCGGGGGATGCGTCTCGAGGCGGACCCGACGGTGAGCTACGCCCACGGCCGGCGGCTGAAGCGGGTCTGGGAGAAGAGTCTCGCGGTCCGGTCGGCCTACAACACCTACCTGCATGCGGGGCTTCCGCCCGGCCCGATCAGCCAACCGGGGCGCGCGAGCCTCGCGGCGGCACTCTATCCCGCCGACGTCCCGTTCCTGTTTTTCGTGGCGCAGCCGGACGGCAAGCACATCTTTTCGGCGACGTACGCCGAGCACCAAGCCGCCATTCAGCGCGTCAAGCAATTGCGGCGCGCAGCGCGCGCGCCGCAGCCGCCGGGTCGCTAGCGTCCCACACCGCGCCGAGCACCGCGACGCCCGCGGCTCCCGCGCCCACGACTCCGGCGGCGTTCGCCGGCGTGATGCCGCCGATCCCGATCACGGGTATCCCTGGTGGCGCGAGCCGAGCGAGACGACCGAATCCCTCGACCCCGAGCGGCGTACCCGCGTCGGGCTTGTTGGCGGTCGCGAAGCAGGGGCCGGCGCTCCAGTAGTCCGCGGGCCAGGCCCACGCCCGCGCCGCCTCGGACGGCGTACCGACCGAGAGGCCCAGCAGGAAGCCGGGCGGCACGTGCGGGCGGAGGCGGTCGAGCGGCGGGTCTTCCTGACCCAGGTGCGCGCCCGCCGCGCCGGCCGCGAGCGCCACGTCCACCCGGTCGTTCACGATCACGGGCACGGCAAGCGCGCCGACCAGCGTCCGGGTCAGTGCCAGCACGTCGCGGGCCGGCGCACCTTTCAGCCGCACCTGGATCATCGTTGCCCCCCCCCCGCCCGCCACCGCGCGGCGGCACGCCGCGACGGGATCCCGCCCCTTGAGGAGAGCGGCATCTGTGACCACCATCAAGCGCAACTGATCGACGAGCCCCATGAGCAAGACCCTGCGTGGACTGCGCGGCGCGACCACCGCCGCGACCAATACCGGCGAGGCGATCCTGGACGCGACCGCAGAGCTGCTGCGCTCGCTCCAGGAGGCCAACGGCTTCCAGCCCGAAGACGTCGAGAGCGCCATCTTCACGTCGTCCCCGGACCTGACGGCCGAGTACCCCGCGCGCGCCGCACGGCTGCTCGGCTGGAACGACGTGCCCCTGCTCGGCACGGCGGAAGTCGCGGTCCCCGACGGGCTGCGGCGCTGCATCCGCGTGCTGTTGCACTTCTACACGACCAAGCCGCAGCGCGAGCTGAAACATATGTACCTGCGCGAGGCGGCCAAGCTGCGGCCGGACCGCAAAACGTGACGGACAGTCGGACGGTCGGACGGCTGGAGCGTGGCGTCGCGACCCGAACCGTCGTCGTCTCCGCGAAGGGCGCCGCGCGCTGGCAGGCGGGGCACCCGTGGATCTATCGAACCGACGTGCACGACGAGCCGCGTGACAGCGCGGGGGTCGTGGCCGTCACCGACCGGCGAGGCCGAACCCTCGGGCAGGCACTCTACTCGCCCAAGTCCGAGATCCGGCTGCGCCTGCTCACGCAGGGCCCCGAGCCGATCGACGCGAGCTGGTGGGCCGGGCGGATCGCCGCGTCGGCCGCCCGCCGCTCCGGCATTTCCGCCACGGCGTACCGCGTCGTCCACGCCGAAGGCGACGGCCTGCCGTCCCTCGTCGTGGACCGCTACGGGCCCTACGTCGTGGCCCAGCTGCTCTCAGCCGGCCTCGAGCAGGCGCGCGAGGCGGTGCTCGCCGGTATCGACGCCGCGCTCGCGCCGGAGGGGGTCCTGCTCCGCAACGACTCGGCGGTGCGGCGTCACGAAGGGCTGGCGCTGGAGGTGATCCCGGCGCGCGGCACGGTGCCGGACACCGTCCCGGTCGAAGAAGACGGCGTGCGCTACCTCGCCGCGCCGCGCACGGGCCAGAAGACGGGGGCGTTCCTCGATCAGCGAGAGAACCGCCTGCTGGTGAGTGCGCACACCGGCGGCGGCCGGGCACTCGACCTGTTCACCTACCACGGCTCGTTCGCCCTGCACCTCGCGCGTCACGCCGGCGAGGTGGTGGCGGTCGACTCGAGCGCCGACGCGTTGGTCCGCGGGCGGGAAAATGCCGCACTGAACGAGCTCACGAACATCACCTGGCGCGAGGCCAACGCCTTCGACCTGCTGCGCGAGCTGGAGCGCCGGGAGGAGACGTTCGCCACCGTCGTGCTCGACCCCCCGGCGTTCGCGAAGTCGAAGGAGAGCGTCGCGCGGGCCCTCGCCGGGTACAAGGAGATCAACCTCCGCGCCATGCGCCTCGTCTCCCCCGGCGGGGTCCTGTTCACCTCCTCCTGCTCCTACCATGTGAGTCGGGCGCTCTTCCTCGACATGCTCGGGGACGCCGCTCGCGATTCGCGCCGTCGCCTCCACCTGCTCTCCGTGACCGGGGCCAGCCGGGACCATCCGGAGCTGCTCAACGTCCCTGAGACAGGCTACCTGAAGGGCGCTCTGCTGCGGGCCGTTGACTAAACCGCTGTCCTTTACAACCTTGCACTCCTGTCCATGCCGGCGTCCGCCCTCGTTCGGCGCGTCTTCATTGGCCTCCTGATCGCCAACCTGGCGGTCGTGGGGGTCAAGCTGGCCGTGGGGATCGCGTCCGGCTCCCTCGCCATCCTCGGCGGCGCCGCGGATTCGTGCGTGGATGCGCTGAACAACGTGCTCGCGCTGATCGTCGTCCGGGTAGCCGCGAAGGAGCCCGATGAAGAGCATCCGTACGGCCACGGCAAGTTCGAGACACTCGGCGCACTGGCAATCGTCGGATTCCTGTCCATCACGTGCTTCGAGCTCGTGCGGGGGGCGGTGAACCATCTGGTGAGCGGCGTGCATCGGGTCGACCTCAGTGATTTCCAGCTCGCGCTCCTGGTCCTCACCCTCGGCGTGAACGTGCTGATCACGTGGTACGAGCACCGCCGGGGCACCGAGCTCGGGAGCGAGCTGCTGGTGGCCGACGCGGCCCATACGCGCGCCGACGTCTTCATCACGATCGGCGTCCTGGTCGGCGTGCTGCTCATGCGGCAGGGGTGGTGGTGGATCGATTCGGCGATCGCGATCGTCGTGGCGTTGGTGATCGTCACGGTGGCGTACCGGATCTTTGCCCGCACCGTCCCGGTGCTCGTGGACCAGCGCGCGCTGCCGACCAGCGACATTCAAGAGACCGCGCAGGCCGTACCCGGTGTGAAAGCGGCATACGGCATTCGCTCGCGGGGGCCGTCCGATCTGCGGTTCGCGGAGGTCACGATCGCCGTCGACCGCACCACGAACGTCGAATCGGCGCACGCGATCGCCGATCAGGTGGAAGAGCGACTCAAGCGCGACCTGCAGCTCCACGAAGTCACGGTGCACGTCGAGCCATGCTGAGTGTCACCGGGGAGCAGCGCTCCCGCACCACGCGGCGGCCGCCGCGCTCGCTCAAGCAGGAGTACCAGGAATTCCTGCTCCAGCGCATCGAGGAGTACAAGAACACCCTGACCCGCGAAGAACTGCTCGAGATCGGTGACGAGGCGGTGCGCGAGCTCGAAGAGAGCGCCGCGGGTCAGTACCTCCTCACCGAAGTGCTGCTGCTCGAGCACGTCGACCGGATCATCGCGCAGCGGCTGCGGCTGCCGTCGTTTCCCCGGTGGCGGCAGAAGCACCGCGCATTGCGCGCCGCCCAGCGGGAGCCGACCCACTGGAGCCTCGAGTCGGATGGTCCACTCGTGACCGCCGTGCGGCGGCTCGAGCCCGGCGATGTCGCGGTCGTGGTCGGGGCGGCCGCGCTCCCGGCGGCCCTGTTCATCGCGGCGCACGAGGGCGAGGTGTTCCTGCTCGATCACGACCTCGCGGCCATCGAAGGGGCGGAAAGCCGGGCCGTCACGGAGCAGCTCGCGGGCCGGTTCCAGGCGTTGGTCGTCACGTTCGGCGGCTGGTTCCCCGACGTGGCGCCGAGCGTGGTGGTGATCGACCCCGCCGCGCTCGCCCCGGCGCGCGCGCGCGACCGCCACGCGCTGCTCGCCGAGCTCCAGGAACGCACGCGCCCGGGCGGCGTCCACCTGATCCTGCCGAGCCCCAGCGCGCGCGAGGTGATCCCACTCGCACCCGAGGCGTTGCAAGCGCAGTACAGCGGCTGGGACATCGTCCGCCGGCGCCGCCTCAAGGCCGGAGCAGGATTCACCGCAACCAAACCGGAGCGTCAGCTCGACACGGCGTTGAACGTGTCAGAGTAACCACTCCGCCCCGCCCCACCCCGTTAACCCGTTGTAAGACGATACGTTGTAAGACGACGCGACTGGCAGAGTTGTTGCACGTACAACGTACCGTCCTATAACTCGCAACGGTTCTCAATGACCAGCCTGCCACTAGTCCTCGACGACGACGAGCCGATCGGCATCATTCTGCGGGCCGGCCGGCGGATGCTCAAACCCGCCAAGATCTGGGCGTACTGCTGGTTCGCGGACGAGGCAGAAGCAGGGGATCACACCCATCGTCACCTGCCGGAGCACGTCGACTGAGCGCACCGAGGGCCGGCACCGAGCCGGCCCTTCGCGTTGGTTGCCGTGCCCCTGCTTCGCCCTTAATCTTCGCCATCTCATGTTGTCGCTCACCATTGACGGCCGCTCCGTCACCGCCGACCCCGAACAGACGATCCTGGAAGCGGCCCGGGCCGCGGGGCTCGGGGACATCCCCACGCTGTGCTGGTATCCCACGCTGCCGATCGTCGGTAACTGCCGGATCTGCCTGGTGTCGGTGGAGGGACAGGCGAAGCTGCTGCCGGCGTGCGCGACCAAGGTGGCGGACGGCATGGTGGTGCACACCGAATCGCACGCGGCGGTCGAGAATCGCAAGGGCGTGCTGCGGCTGCTGCTCGAGCGGTACCCGGGAGAGCATCTCGGGAACGGCGGCCGGGCGCGGCCGCGCAACGAGTTCGAGCAGTACGTCCTCCGCTACGGGGTCCTCCCGACGCCCCTGGGGCAGCGCGACCTGACGCTGCGCCACGGAGACGAGCGCCCCGGCGATTCGATGATTCAGCACGACATGAGCACCTGTATCCTGTGCACCCGCTGCGTGCGGGCGTGCGACGACATCCAGGTGGTGGGCGTGCTCGATGTGGGCCAGCGCGGCGAGCACACCGAGATCATCGTCGGTGCCGACGGCGACCCGGACAAGGCGGGCTGCACGTGGTGCGGGGAGTGCGTGCGGGTCTGTCCGACGGGCGCGATCTTCGAAGTGATGCCGCGCGAGCGCTTCGCGCCCGAGCAGATCCGCCGCCCGGAGCGGACGGTCCGCTCGGTCTGCCCGTACTGCGGCGTCGGCTGCCAGGTAGACCTGCACGTCACGAGCGACACCATCATCCGCGTCACCTCCCCGGACATCGAGCTGGACACGCCCAACCAGGGCTCGACCTGCGTCAAGGGCCGGTTCGGCTACGACTTCCCGCAGCATCACGATCGCCTCACCCACCCGTTGATCCGCACGGGCTGGGTCAAGGAGCAGGGCCGCTGGGTGTGGCGCGGCCGGACGGGGCCGAACCGCCGGGGCGGCCCGTGGCAGACGATCGAGGGCGAGGGCCAGAACGCGAAGCCAGCCGGCCCACCGCGCTCGGTGGGCAAGGCGGTCCGCGACCTGCCGCTGCTCGAGCGGGTGGACATGGATATCCGCGACCGGGTCGCCACGCCGCCGTCGTGGTACCAACCGTTCCGCGAGGCGACGTGGGACGAGGCCATGGAGCTCACGACGCAGGAGCTGCTGCGGCTCAAGCGCGAGCACGGGGGCGACTCCCTCGCGTGCTTCTCCTCGGCGAAGTGCTCCAACGAGGAGAACTACCTCCTGATGCGGCTGTTCCGCGCGGCGCTCGGGACCAACAACATCGACCACTGCACGCGTCTGTGCCACTCCACGTCGGTGGCGGCGATGCAGCGGGCCTTGAACACCTCGGCGGCGTCCGGCTCGATGCGCGAGGTGGAGCACGCGGCGGACGTCATCTTCATCGCCGGCGCCAACACGACCGAGTCGCATCCGGTGTTCGGCGCCGCGATCAAGCGCGCCCACGAGCGGGGCGCCACGTTGATCGTGGCTGACCCCCGCAAGACCGAGCTGGCGGGCCGGGCGGATATCCACCTGCAGATGCAGCCCGGCACCGACGTCGCGCTCTTCAACGCGATGCTGCACCACATCATCGCGCAGGGACTCGAGAACACCCAGTTCATCGCCGCCCGCATGCACGCCTACGACAAGATGCGCGAGTCGGTGAAGGCCATGACGCCGGAGGTGGCCGCGAAGATCACCGGCGTCCCGGCCGACCGCATCCGCTGGGCCGCGGAGCTCTATGCGAAGGGCCCGAACACCAGCACCCTCTGGGCCATGGGACTCACGCAGCACGCCAACGGCACCGACCTCGTCACGTCGCTCTTGAACCTCATGCTCGCCTGTGGCATGATCGGCCGCTGGGGCGCCGCGATGATGCCGGTGCGGGGCCAGAACAACGTGCAGGGCGCGTCGGACGTGGGCGCCATTCCGTTCGTGTACACGGACTACCGCCCGGTGAGGGACCCGAAGATCCGGGCGGAATACGCCGCGGCCTGGGGCGTTCCGGAAGAGTCCCTCTCCTTGCGGGACGGGCTCATGGTGACCGAGATCGTGCAGGAGGAGAGCGGGGTCCGCGGCATGTACATCATGGGCGAGAACCCAATCCTCTCCGACCCCGACATCGCCCACGCGGAGCGCTGGTTCCAGGAGCTCGAGTTCCTGGTGGTGCAGGACCTGTTCCTCACCGAGACCGCCCGCTACGCCGACGTCGTGTTCCCCGGCTCGAGCTTCGCCGAGAAGACGGGCACGTTCGTGAATACCGAGCGCCGGATTCAGCTCGCCCACAAGGCGGTCGCCACGCCGGGGCAGGCGCGTGGCGATCTCGAGATCCTGATCGAGCTGTCGAACCGTCTGGGGCTCACGACGCCGTTCACGGAGGCGCAGCAGGTCATGCGGGAAATCGCCCAGGTGACGCCGTCGTGGCGCGGGGCGACATACGAGCGGCTCCAGGGCGCGGGCCTGCAGTACCCGGTGCCCACCGACGACTCGCCCGGCACGGCGTTCCTGTTCGACGATCGGTTCCCCACCGCCGACGGGAAGGGTGTCTTCGTCTCGGTCGAGTACGCGCCGCCCGTCGAGCTGCCCGACGACCAGTATCCCTTCGTCATGAACACCGGGCGCCAGCTGTACCACTGGCACACCGGGACGATGACGCGACGCGCCTCGGGCCTCGACCAGCGCGAGCCGACGCCGACCGTCGAGATCCATCCCGACGACGCCCGCGAGCTCGGCGTCGAGGACGGCGATGCGGTGCGGCTCACGTCGCGCCGCAACACCATGGTGAGCTCGTGCCGCATCTCCGAGCGCGTCGCCCGGGGGCAGGTGTTCGTCCCGTTCCACTTCCGGGAGGCGGCCGCGAACCTGCTCACGAATCCCGTGCTCGATCCCTACGCGAAGATGGCGGAGCTCAAGTGCTGCGCCGTGCGGCTCGAGGCAGCGCAGGTCGCCGTAGCGGACTGAATCGAAGCCCGAACGTCCATTCCGCATTCCGAATTCCACATTCCGCAGTGCAGGCCCTAACCGCCCCCGACAGCCCCGAATAGATTCCCGCCCTATGGACCTCGGTCTCGCGGGGCGCGTCGCGCTCGTGTGCGGGAGCAGTCAGGGTATCGGTCGCGCCGTGGCCAAGGCGCTGGCACAAGAGGGCGCCCGCGTCGCGGTGAACGGCCGTCACGAGGACGCCGTCGGACTGGCGGCGCGCCAGCTCGCGTCCGAGACCGGGCAGAGCGTCGCGCCGTTCGTCGCCGACGTGAGCGTGGCGGCGGAGGCCGAGGGACTGGTCGAGCACGTGCACCGCGAGTTGGGCCGGCTCGACGTACTGTTTTGCAACGCCGGGGGTCCCCCGGCAGCCCCGTTCAGCCAGCAAACCGGCGACGCGTTCCACCGCGCGATCGAGCTGAACCTGCTCTCCACCATTCACCTCGCCCGCGCGGCGGTGCCGATCATGCGGAAGCTCCAGTGGGGCCGCATCATCTGCCTCGCCTCCGTCGCCGCCAAGCAGCCGCTGCCCGGACTCATCCTCTCCACCACGGCGCGCGCCGGCGTGCTGGGCTTCGCCAAGGCCCTGGCCGACGAGGTCGCGCCCGAAGGGATCACCGTCAACGTCGTGTGTCCGGGATTCGTCGCGACGGAGCGGATCGCGGAGTTAACGGAGGCTCGCGCCACGCGCGAGCAGCGGGCGTCGCAGGACGTGATGCGGGAGCTGGTGGCGGGGATCCCGCTCGGCCGGATGGGCCGGACCGACGAGCTGGCCGCCGCCGTCGCGTTCCTCGCCTCCGAGCGTGCCAGCTATATTACCGGCGCAGTGCTCCAGGTGGACGGAGGCTTCACGCGGTCGATCTTCTAACGTTTCCCGTTTCTCGCTTCCCGTTTACCGGTCCTCGATGCACGCAATCGTCAAAGAGCGACGCGCCCCCGGCCTGAAGGTCGCGACGGTGCCGAAGCCGTCGCCCGGGCCGGGTGAGGTGCTCATCGCCGTGCGGCATGCCGGGGTGTGCGGTACCGACGTGCACATCGCCGACTGGGACGCGTGGGCGGAGAGCCGCCTCAAGCCGCCCCTGGTCGTGGGCCACGAATTCGCGGGAGAGATCGTGGCGCTGGGTGACGCCGTCTCCGGGCTCAGGGCCGGCCAGCTGGTGACGGCGGAGGGCCACATCGTGTGCGGGCACTGCCTGCAATGCCGCACCGGCAACGGCCACATCTGCCGCGACACCCGGATCATCGGCGTGGATCGGGACGGCGCCTTCGCCGAATACATCGCCATGCCCGCCACCAACGTGCTGCCCCTCGACGGCATCCCGACCACCGTGGGTGCCGTGATGGACCCGATGGGCAACGCGTTCCACGCGGTGCTGACGGCGGAGGTCTCCGGCAGCAGTGTGTTCGTCGTGGGATGCGGGCCGATCGGCTGCTTCGCCGTGGGCATCGCGCGGGCCGCGGGGGCCGCGAGGGTGATCGCCTCCGACGTGAACGAGAAGCGACTCGCACTGGCGCAGCGCATGGGCGCCCACGTCACGATCAACGCCGCGACCGACGACGTCGTGCGCCGCGTGCTCGCCGAGACCGGGGGCGAGGGCGCCGACGTGGTGTGCGAGATGTCCGGCGTGCCGTCCGCGCTGCACCAGGCATTCGCCGCGGTGCGCATGGGGGGTCGGGTCCAGCTGCTCGGCATCCCCAAGGGCCAGGTGCCGATCGACTTCGCCACCGAGATCATCTTCAAGGGGATCACCGTGTACGGCGTGATCGGCCGCAAGATGTACGAGACGTGGCACCAGATGCGCCGCTATCTGACGGCCGGCCTGCTCGATCCCCGGCCGGTGATCACGCATCAGTTTCCCCTCGCCAAGATCGACGAGGCCCTCGCCGCCATCCGCTCGGGCGATGCGGGCAAAATCATCCTGGAGATCGCATGAGCTTCGCCGCCCGGCTGGAGGCCGAACTCGAGCAGTTCAGACAGGACGGGGTCTACAAGCGTCTCAACTACCTCGAAGCGCCACAAGCCGCAAGAACCAAGATGCAAGGGCGCGGCGAGGTCATGATTCTCTCGTCCAACAACTATCTGGGTCTGTGCAACGCACCCGAAGTGGTCGCCGCCGGCAAACGCGCCCTCGACGAGTTCGGCGCGGGGACCGGCTCGGTGCGGTTCATCTGCGGGACCTTCACGATTCACCGCGAGCTCGAGCAGGCACTCGCGCGGTTCGCCGGCTGCGCGTCGTCGCTCACGTACGTCAGCTGCTGGAACGCGAACGAGGGACTCGTCCCGACGTTGCTGGGCGAGCAGGACATCGTGATCTCGGACCAGCTCAACCACGCGTCGATCATCGACGCGATCCGGCTCGCCAAGACCATCGCACACTGCCAGACCGCCGTGTACCGGCACTCCGACATGACGGACCTCGAGGACAAGCTCCGCGCGGCGAAGGATGCGCGCCTGCGGCTGGTGTTCACCGACGGCGTGTTTTCGATGGAGGGGGACATCGCGAAGCTCCCCGACATCGTGACGCTGGCGCGCCGGTACGACGCCGTCGTCGCCGTGGACGACTCGCACGCGACCGGCGTGCTCGGCCGCTCGGGCCGCGGCTGTGCCGAGCACTACGGCATGCTGGGCGACGTAGACATCATCACGTCGACGCTGGGCAAGGCACTCGGCGGCGCGGCGGGAGGGTTCACGGCCGGCCCGGCCGCCCTGGCCGACTATCTCACCCAGCGCTCGCGCCCCCAGCTATTCTCCAACGCCCTCCCCCCCACGGTCGCCGGGAGCGCCCTCGCCGCCGTGCATCACCTCGAGCGCCACCCGGAGCTCGTCACCCGGCTGCACGACAATGCGCGCTATTTCCGCGAGCGCCTCAACGCGCTGGGCTTCCAACCGCTCGCCGGGGAAACCCCGATCGTCCCCGTGATCCTGGGCGAGACCGCAAAGGCGATCCGGATGAGCGAGCTGTTACTCGACGAGGGAGTGTTCGTCACCGGGTTCGGCTACCCGGTGGTCCCGCAGGGCCACGCCCGCATCCGCTGCCAGCTCTCCGCGGCGCACACCCGAGATGACCTGGACTTCGCCCTGTCGGCATTCAAACGGGTGGGGACAAAGCTGAGACTCATCTGAGCCCGAGTTGGCTTCGGGGATGCTTCGGTCTTTCGTGGCCAAAGCACTTCGAGCGGGTTCTGGGTGTATCGCGGATTCCGGCGGAACCTCCTATTTTGGGGGGCGCCCATTTCCAAACACCCTAAGGAGTCCTCCTATGCGGGTGCTCATTGGCATTGGGCTGCTGCTGGCTGGCGGCGTCGGATGTCTCACCGCGCAGCACCGCGGCCAAGTAGAGATCGGCGCGTTCGGCAGCTACACACGGTATGACACCGGTTTCCAGCTCGACAACCAGTTCGGTAGTGGTGGTCGCCTCGGCTACTTCCTCGGCGATCATTTCAGTCTCGAGGTCGACGGAAACGTCGCGCAGCCACTTTCGAAGTTCAGTGGCGTGGGGAAGACCACCGCCATGTTCGGGAGCGCGAGCTTCGTCATCAGCTCGGGCGGCGCCTACGTGCTTGGCGGCTATTCCCGGCTCCACATGGGGCCCAATTCACCGTCCTCTTCCGATCTGAACGCGATACACGGCGGGCTCGGCGAGCGGATCTTTTTCGTCGACGACCACGTGGCACTCCGTGTGGAGGCCCGAGCCTATTACCGTGCACCGGGCGGCGGCATGAGCACCCCTCACTGGGTCGGGCACTTCACAGGTACGGCGGGCCTGTCGTTCCTGCTGGGCGGCCGGCGGAGATAGGAAGAGCCACTAGGTGGAGATAGCTCAGTGGCCTAGTGGTAGCCGTAGTGTGACCTGATTTTCGGGATATGTTCGGTATCGGGTGTGCCGCCAGCCCTTTCAACCTTCAAGTACTTTCAAGGTTCCGAGGCTTAAAGCGAAGGGGTATCGCGTTTTCCGGACGAATTCCCTATTTTGGTGGTCGCTTTTTGACCACTCTAGGAGTCGTCCCATGCGGGTAGTCACGGTCAGTGCGATGCTGCTGGCGATCGGGGCCGCGACGCTCGACGCCCAGCACCAGTTCCAGTTCGAGGTCGGCGGGTTCGGCGCCTACACCCGGTTCGATCGCGCCTTCGGGATCGACAACGGGATCGGGGGCGGAGGCCGGATCGGCTTCTGGATCACGAATTGGTTGTCGCTCGAAGGCGACGGGTTGTACCAGCGGCCCCACCCCATCGGCGGCGGTGCGAACTTCCCGGTGTGGTTCGCTTCCGGCAGCGTCGCGTTGAACTTCGGTTCCGAAAAGAGCTTCTACGTGCTGGGCGGCTACACCGCGATGGACTTCAACAGCTCGGGAGTCGGGGGCTTCAGGGACGTCGGCGCGCACGCGGGGTTCGGCGACCGGATCTACATCTCGGACCGCGCCGCACTGCGCCTCGAAGGACGGCTCTATTACGCGCCCAACACGCAGCTGCTGGCCGGCAGCTGGGGGGGCCACATCGTCGGCTCTGCGGGGCTGTCGTTCTTCCTCGGCCCCAGTCGGCGCGAGGCGGTGTACCCGCCAATTCCCAAGGAGAGGCGCGATTCGATCCTGGCGGCGGGCGGCCAGGTCCCGACCGAGCCGCCGCGTGAGGGTGGCGGGCCGACCTACGAGCGGCGCTCCAGCGACTGGCAGCACAAGTGGTATTGGGGCGGCCAAGCCGGCATCTTCATATTCCGCACCAACTTCGACAGTTACGCCTTCGAGCCGACGTTCGGCGGCCACTGGCTGATCACCGGCAAGCGCACCGCGCTGTATGCCTCGTACGAGCAGTCACTGTTCATCAATCCTCGGCACGTGACCATCCTCGAGCCGAGCGGGACGCTGAACCCCGGCAACGTGCAGTTCAACAACCTGCGCCGGCTCATGGTCGGCGTCCTCGCCTTCCCGGCGCAGCTGCGCGTGGAGCCGTTCGCGGGCGGCGGATTCGCGATCATGGAGGCCTTGAACGTGCAGGTCAGCTGCCAAAGTTGTCAGGGGCCGGACCTGGCACAGCTGCAGGACGAGGCCGACAACGCGGCCACGAAAGCGTTCTTCTGGTGGATGGGCGGGGTCGACATCAAGCAGGGACGCCTGGCCCTGTACGGCCACTACATCTTGACGTCGGCGGCGGCCAGCTTCCTCATCCAGGGCACGACGCACACTTTCCAGGGCGGCGTCCGCTACTCCTTCGGCAGCGCCAAGGAAGGGGTCACGGAGCGGCAGTAAACACCCGCGGAAGCAGTCCTAGCGCGAGGCCCATGGCGAGTCCTTGATCACGAACCGCAGCGGCCAGTCGGTCGCGCGGGTGATGCCAATTCGTGGTGTCACGGTGATGGTGTAATGCTGTCGTGACCAGTCTCGGAGCACGCGGAGCCGGCCGCGGATGAGCGGAATCCCGTCCTCCCGCCCGGTGACCCCCAGCGCTTGGCACAGCTTGGCGGGACCGGAACAGAGGTCACGGTCGGTGGCGGCGCGGCGCCGCCGCCGCATCGTCGCCAGCCCCTCGAGCGGCTCGAGCGCGCGGATCAGCACCGCGGCCGGGAATCCGGGCTGCTCGGTCACGGCGTTCAGGCACCAGTGCATCCCGTAGGTGAAGTACACGTACGCGGTGCCGGGAGATGCGAACAGGCTCGCGTTGCGGCGGGTGCGTCGAGCGCCGTAGCCGTGGCAGGCGGGGTCGTCAGGACCGACGTAGGCCTCGGTCTCGACGATCCGGCCGCTGGTGCGGCGGCCGCCGACCTCGCTCACGAGCAGATGCCCCAAAAGCCTACGCGCGACCTCGGGAGTAGGTCGCGCGTAGAACGACGTCGGCAGCGCGCTGCGGCTCACGTCCCGCCGGTAAGCCCGCGTTTGACCTTGGACCAGAAGGACTCGCCTTCACCTTCGCCCCCACCCTCGGGCTCACGCGCCGGGGGTTTGGGAGCGGGGGACGGCGCCGACTCAGGAGCGGCGGCGCGCGGCTCGCGCGGTTCGCGAGGCTCACGAGCCTCCGGGCGCTCCACCGCGGCGTCGCCACGACCCCGGCCGCCACGCCCGCGACCACCGCGCCGCCCGCGGCCGCCACGCTCTCCCCGTTCCCCCCGCTCGGGCCGCTCGCCCGCATCGGTCCGCTCCCGCTCGCGGCCGGCGGCGCTGCCACCACGGCCACCCCGTCCGGTGCGACCGCGCCCGGCACGCTCACCGCGCTCTTCGCCGCCGGCCGGAAGCCCGGGCGCACGCTCACTGCCGCGCGGCTCCGACACCGGGGGCTTGGGAGGCACCAGCTCGATCCGGGGCTTGAAATTCGGGTCCATCTCGACCACCCCGATCTTGGGCATGTCGGGCGGCGCCACGCGCGGCCCGCGCGACCCGCGGCGGAACCGGGCGCCGCGTGCGGGGACACCACCCACGGGCCCGCTGGCGAGCGCGGATGGCGGCGCGGACGACTCGGGCATCGGGGGATCCAGCGCCTCGTCGGGATCCGTCACGCCGGCAGGCTCGGCCTGGGGTGTGGCGTCGCGGAGCTTCACCAGGTAGGCACCGTCGTCCTCCTTGGCCAGGTCGATCAACTCCCGGTCGTGGGCCTGCCGCAACAGCTTCTGCACCTGGGCCGGCTCCAGCGGCTCGGCATCGCCCTTGATCTCGGCCATAGCTGCGCCGAGCTCTTGCGCCGTGACCGGGCGGGCATCGCCCCCCAGTCGGCCGATTGCCTGCTTGATGAGCCCGAAGGCGCCGTCGAGCGAGAACGCGCTGCGGCGTGGCTCCCGCTCCAGAACCGGGTCATCTGATCGGGGCGACTCTTCGCGCCCCTCCCGGCTTTCTCGGCCCTCTCGGCCCTCGCGGCCCTCGCGGCCCTCGCGGCTGCGACCGCGGCCGCGGCGCTCCGCGCGCGGGGCTTCGCCTCGCAGGCCCGTGGGTTGGGCCGCCGCGCCCGGGACGCCGGGGCCGAGCCCGATCTCGTACTGCCCGTTGTCCAGCTTATTGAGGTTGATCAGCCCCTTGTGGGCGGCTTCCACCACGAACTTCGAGAAGCGGGAGAACCCCACGTCTTTCTCGTTGAAGCTCGGGTCGATCTCCTGCATCACCTGCTTCAGGCGGTCCGAGCGCATCACGTCGTTGTGCGCCGTCATCTGCTTCACCGCTTCGACCACCAGCTCCCAGGGATCGTGTCGCACGTGCGTGACGTCGCTCTCCTTCGTGAGCCCGGCGAGCTCGTTGTAGGAGTAGTACTCGTCGCAGTTCTGGATCAAGAGGTCGCTCGACGACTCGCGAATCCCCACGCCGATCACGTACTTGCCGTATTCCTTCAGCTTGAGGACGAGGGACGAAAAGTCCGAATCACCGGAGAGCAGGATGAACGTGCCAATTTCCGGGCGCGTAAAGACGAGCTCCAGCGCGTCGACCGCGAGGCGGATGTCGGTCGCGTTCTTCTTGTTCGATCCGTACGCCGGCGCCCAGATCATGTCGATCGAGGACTCCGCCAGCGGGACGATGTACTGGGGGTAGCGGCGCCAGTCGGCGTAGGCGCGTTGCACCGCCACCTTCCCCTTGATGATGTCCGACTGCAGCAGGCGGCGCAGCTCGGACTGGAGATCCGAGCGGATCCCCATCGTCACGTTGTCGAAGTCGATCATCAGCGCCGCGTTGGGCGCGTGGGCGGGAGGTTCGTGGTGAACCGGTCGTGGTAAATGGGCTTGCGGCTGCGGTGTCATGTAGTGGTGTCTTGCTCCCGTTGCCCGCGCCGCGCGCGCCCCCGACGTCGGACCGTCATACGGCCGGACGCACCGGGGTGGCAGAGGCGAGGACGGTGGTCGCCGAGGTGCCCGAATCCGGGCGCCTCAGCCGAGGCGACAAGTGTGCAATGCGGAATCGTGTTATACGTCGCCAGTGAAGGTCGTGCGCGGCGGGAGGTTTCTAGGGAGGTCGGTCAAGCTCCACCTCGGCGCGCCTGCTGCGAGTCCCGGCTGTCGGCCAGGCTGGCCAGGCGCTGCCGGATTGACTTGACGCTGTCCCCACCCGGCCGCGCGGTTCAGTGGCTTGAAAATAAACAACTTGCGCGAAAAGGAACAGGGTCGGCCCCGTGCCGCCGACCACTCCAAGGTGCGTAACATCCGGAGTGGCAAGGGCATTGGAGATCAGAGCGATGAGCGCGGCACCCGTAGGCGAGGGGTTCGGAGCGTCAGTAGACGCGGTCCGTGCGGGCAGCCCCGACGCCCTGGCAGCCCTGTACGGCGAATACGGCCGGGCGCTGTATCGCCTCGCCTATCGGCTTACCGGCACCCGCGAGGATGCTGAGGATGTAGTGCACGACGTTTTCGTGGGTCTCCCCGAGGCCCTGGGGCGGTACGAGGAGCGGGGACGCTTCGCCAGCTGGCTGAAACGGGTGACGGCTCGGGTGGCGCTCATGCGACTGCGCGCCCGCAACCGTCGGCGTGAGGTGGCGCTCGACAGCGCGGCCGGGGAAACCGAGCAACCCGCGCCCTCGGAGCGTGATGGGCTCGAGGCCGCTGTGAACACGCTTCCGGATCACCTCCGCGCGGTGCTCGTCCTGAAGGAGATCGAAGGCTATGCACATGCCGAGATCGCCGAGCTGCTCGGCATCAGTGAGGGGGCATCGCGGGTCCGGCTGACACGAGCATTGAAACGGCTGCGCAACGAGTTGGAGAGTGGACGATGACCTGGCAAGATGAGCTTCGCAAAATTCCCGCCCCCGAGCCGTCGCAGGATCTCTTGGAGCGCATCCTCGCGAGCCGGGCAGCGGGGAGGCGGGTGGTGCTGCGCGTTCCCGCGCGCAGCGTTGGGTCACGCCGGACCGTCCGGTACACGGCAGCTGCAGCCACACTCGCCGGTGTCGCTTGGCTGGGCTGGACAGTTCTCACGACGCGCCCAGGCGTTGAGAGCGAGCTCCCGCCTGTTTGGGCGATCGGTGGCATGCCGTTCATTCCGTCGACGGCCTTCGGTCAGGAACGAGTCCCCCCCACCAGGTCACCTCGCTATCCGCTGATCGCGCAAATCCAGGAGACTCGGGTACGCGCCGGCCGCTGGACCTACGAGGGAAGCACGATCGCAGACGGCGTTTTCACGACATCACAGGGGGGGCCGCGGACAATCGTACTCGCTGCCGGGAACTTCGAAGGACGTCCCGCGTGGATTGTGACCAGCCCAGAGATGTTGGACACGGTGCTCGTCGATCAGTCCACGTTGCGACCGCTGCGCTATGAGCGTCACATGCGCCGTGCCGACTTGGTTCAGCAATACTCGAGAGACAGTATCGCCGAAACCCTCTACCTCGCACCACCGCCGAAGGAACGAGAACGTACCCTTCGCGGCGCGACCGTTACCCCCGACTCGGGCATTGGTCCGATGCTGGTCTCCTGGTCGCCCCACTCCCTCGACGTGCTTGTACAGGCGCTCCCACTAAGCCGAGCCTGGCGCGGCAGCGTCTACAGTGCGAACTGGGTCACGATGGCCACGAGGTTCCCCATGTTCACGGCCCTAGATCTCCGCGTCACGGGAAGTGAGCACATTACAGTGCCGGCGGGGACGTTCGACTGCTGGAGAGTCGAGGTGCGAGAAGGCGACGATAAATCAATGCTCTGGGTTAGTAAGGACCGTGGCTGGTTGGTGATGAAACGGCGCACCTCCTCCGACGGATCCGGAAAGTGGCGGACTGAGTGGCTACACGAGACGCGGCTCGTGGCGTTCGATACACTCACTACTCCCCCAGCACCTTGATGATCACCCGCTTCTTGCGCTGGCCGTCCCACTCGCCGTAGAACACGCGCTGCCACGGACCTAGGTCGAGCTTGCCGGCCGTAATCGGGACGATCACCTCGTGCCCGATGGTGAGGCTGCGCAGGTGGGCCGCCGCGTTGTCCTCTCCGGTCTCGTTGTGGCGGTAGCGCGTGGGGTCCCACGGCGCCACCGTCGTCTCCAGCCACGTCAGGATGTCCGCCCACAGTCCCGATTCGTGATCATTCACGAACACCGACGCGGTAATGTGCATCGCACTCACCAGCGCGAAGCCTTCCTTCACACCGCTCGCCCCCACCTGTTGCGCGACCTGGTCGGTAATGTCGATGAGTTCCTGGCGCTGCTTGGTGTTGAACCAGAGGTAGTGCGTGTGGGACTTCATCTCACCCCCTGAACGCGGAAGTTGGAACGCGGAACTGAGGGGCCGGCGTCGGGATCGCATGTTCCGCCTTCCGCGTTCCCCGTTCCGCGTTTCCACCGTGTCGAATTGTCACACGGGCGCGAACGCCCTAGATTGCCCCGTCAAATATGGCTCTCCCGTTCCGCCAACGGATCTTCGCGATTCTGGTGGCGCTGACCGCCGTGCCCACCGCCCTGGCCGTCGTCGGTTGGGCGCTCGCGGTGCGCACGGTCGCGCCGTCGGCGGGCGCGCGGGTGGCGCTCGAGCAGATGGCGGCCTCGGCGCGCCAGATGGTGGATCGGGTGGACACGACGCACCTCACGCCACGTGAGCGGGCCGCCTTCCGGGAGCACCTCGAGCACCTCTCCAACTCGGTGACGCTGGCGCGCCGAGCCGACGCGTACCTGCGCTACTACGCGGGCGGGTTCGCGGCGGTGGTGATCGTGTTTGGCGCGCTGGTGGTGATCGCCGCCGTGCGGTTGGCGAGGCACCTCTCGCGCCAGCTGTCGCGGCCGATCGACGAGCTGGTGGGTTGGACGCGGCTCATCCGCCGTCGGACACCGTTGCCCGCCGGCCCGCCGACCCGCGGGGCGCCGGAGTTCGAAGCGTTGCGCCAGGCGCTACGCGAGCTCGCGACGGCGCTCGAGGCGGCGCGGGAACGCGAGCTGGAGGGGGAGCGGTTGCGCGCCTTCCGCGAGGTGGCGCGCCGCGTCGCGCACGAGATCAAGAATCCGCTCACGGCCATGCGGATCGCCGTAGATCAACTGCGGCGGTCCGGCGGTCACGCGGACGGGCGAACGGGCATCTCCGTGGAGGTCATGGGCGCCGAGACCGAACGGCTCGAGCGGCTTGCGCGGGAGTTCGCCGACTTCGGCCGCCTTCCCGAGGGGCCCAAGAGCGAGGTGGATATCGTGGACCTCCTGACGGACCTGGGGAAAACGGCGGTGCCGCCCGAGGTGGAGTTCTCCATCCGGGCCAACGGTGAACCGTGCCGGCTGCTCGGGCATTACGACCCGCTGCGGCGGGCGTTCGCCAACCTGCTGCGCAACGCGTCCGAGGCGATGGCGGGCCACGGCTCGATCGACGTGGCGGTGAGCCGGGACGGGCCGGGTCTCGTGGTGACGATCGCCGACCACGGGGCCGGAATCGCTGACGACCTGCGCCAGCGGGTGTTCGAGCCGTACTTCACGACCAAGCGGGACGGCACCGGTCTGGGGCTCGCGCTCGTGCGGCAGACCATCGAGGCCCACAACGGCACCATCAGCGTGGCGGGGACGCCCGGCGGCGGCGCCACGTTCTCCATCGTGCTTGGGGCCACGTGAGCCCGCGCGTCCTGCTGGCCGACGACGAGGCGAACATCCGCCGAATGGTCGCGGCCCTGCTCGAGTCCGAAGGGTTCGAGACGGCGGAAGCGGCGAACGGCATCGCGGCCCTCGCGGCAGTCGAACGAGACCCGCCGGACGCGGTGCTGCTCGACCTCATGATGCCGGGCGGGCCCGACGGCCTCGCCACACTCGAGCAGCTCAAGCGGGTCGCGCCCGACCTCCCGGTCGTGATGATGAGCGGCAAGGCGAGCCTGACCGACGCGGTGCGGGCGACCAAATTGGGCGCCTTTCAATTTCTCGAGAAGCCGCTGACGCCGGAGGGCGTCCTCACGACCTTGCGGGCGGCGCTCGAGCTGGCGCGCACGCTGGCCGAGAACCGGCGCCTGCACGAGGCATTGGGGCACGCGGATCCGCTGGTGGGTGTGAGCCGGGCGATGGTGGAGTTGCGGGCGCTGATCGCGCGCGTCGCACCCACCGAGGTGCGGGTGCTGATCACCGGGGAGTCCGGCACGGGCAAGGAGCTCGTCGCCTCCGCGATTCACCGCCAAAGCGGGCGCGCCGCGAAGCCGTTCGTGTGCGTGAACAGCGCCGCGATCCCGAAGGACCTGGTCGAGTCGGAGATGTTCGGGCACGAGCGGGGGGCGTTCACCGGCGCGACGGAGCGGCGTATGGGACGCTTCGAGCTGGCGGACGGCGGGACGCTGTTCCTCGACGAGGTGGGCGATCTCGGGCCCGAGGCTCAGGCCAAGCTGCTGCGCGTGCTCGAGACGGGGGTGATCGAGCGGCTGGGCGGCGAGAAGCCGGTGACGGTGAACGTGCGCGTGATCGCGGCGACCAACAAGGATCTGGCCAGGGCGTCCCAGCAAGGCGGCTTCCGGGACGACCTGCTGTTCCGCTTGAACGTGCTGCCGATCCATATCCCGCCGTTGCGCGACCGCCCCGACGACGTCCCCCCGCTGGTACAGCACTTCGCGGTCCGGCAGGCTGCGCGCCTCGGTCGGTCGGTGCGGTTCGATGCGGGCGCCGTGCAGCTGCTCGCGTCCTATCCCTGGCCCGGCAACGCCCGTGAGCTGGCGAACATCATGGAGCGGCTGGCGATCCTCGCTGCCGGGGATGTGGTGAGCGCCGACGACGTCGCGCGCGTTGTGCCCGGCGACGGAGTGGCGGCGGCGCCGGCGGAGGCGTGGAGCGACGTGGGGCTCGCACACGCACTCGACTCGTTCGAGCGCACGCTCATCGCGCGCGCGCTGTCGGCCGCGCGGGGCAATGTCGCCGAAGCGGCCCGCAAGCTCGCGACGGACCGCGCGAACCTGTATCGCCGCATGCGCCGGCTCGGTCTCGAGCCTCCGCGCAACGTGGCGGGATGACACGACCGGCGGGCTCCGAGCCCGCGTCCGAGCCCGCCCCGGTGCTCCGCGCCCGCCCCCGGGGGTCGGCACAGCCCATGCACCCGCCTCCCGCGGCCTCAACCAGGATGCCCGTTATGCGTGCCCTCGTGCTCGTGGTCCTCTGCGCGCTCGCCCCCGGCGTCGCCGCCGCGCAGGACACCGCCATCGTCATCCAGCCCGAGAGCGGCGGCGTGGTGGTGCTGCCGCCGGAGCTCCCCCGCGCGGTGGCGGAGGACGCGGTGCGGCGGTACAACGCGCCCACCACCACGCGGCTGGTGGGCCGCTCCCGCCTGCCGCACGGCAACGCGTGGCGCGGCGACGTCGCCGTGCGCAACGGAGCCGCCACCATCGGCGGCCGGGTCGAGGGCACCCTGCTCGTGATCAACGGGGACGCGATCCTGGACTCCAACGCCGTGATCACCGGCGACGTCATCGTGGTCGGTGGAACGGCCGCCCGCAGCCCGACCGCCGCCGTCGCCGGCGAGCTGCGCGTGTATCCCGTGCCCCTCGCCTACCGCACCAGAGGTGACACCATCGCGCTAGCGCCGCCGGACCTGCGCCGCTGGTTCCGCAGCCTGGGGATCGGGAAGTCATGGGGCACCGCCGATTCCCGGTCGTCCCTGACGCTCGCCACGGGCGGCACGTTCAATCGGGTGGAAGGCCTGCCGGTGGTGTTCGGACCGCTGTTCGATTGGAAGCTCCACCGCAACGTGCGGCTGCGCGTCGACGCGCTCGGCGTGTTCCGCACCGCAGGGAACTTCACCGACAAGCAGCGCGATCTGGGCTACCTGTTCCGCACCGAGCTGCGCGCGGGGGAGACACCCACCTACGGGGTCGAGTTTCGCGCGTTCGACGACGTGGCGCCGGTCGAGGACTGGGGCCTGCGCAGCGGCGAGGTGGGGTGGTCCGCGTTTCTGTTCCAGCGCGACTACCGCGATTACTACCTCAGCAAGGGTATCGCGGGTCGCGTATTCGTGGAACCGAACCGGCCGCTGCGCCTGGACCTCGAGGTGCGCCGCGACTGGCAAACGAGCGTCGCCGCGCGCGACCCGTGGACGGTGTTCCGCAACGCCCAGCGGTGGCGCCCCAATCCCCCCATCGACGACGGGCACTACACGATCCTCGGGGGCGGGGTCACGCTCGACACCCGCAACGATCGGCTCGACCCGACGGCGGGGTGGTTCCTGCGCGCCCGCTTCGAGAACGCCCGCTCGGAGGACGTGAAACCCGCGATCGGCGTGCCCACCGCGGTGCGGGGGCCGATTCCGACCGACGGGTCCTACCAGTTCAGCCGGCTGCTCCTCGATTTCCGACGGTACACGCGGGTGAGCCCGTCGGGGCGCGTGAACCTGCGGCTCCTCGCCGGCGGCTGGATCGGCGGCGATCCGTTGCCCCTGCAGCAGCGGCTGTCGACGGGCGGACCCGATCCGCTCGCGGGCTACGGCTTCCGCCACACCGCTTGCAACGGCGACATCATCGATCCCGCGTTCGTGGGAACCTTGGTGGCCGCGTGCGACCGCGTGATCCTCGCGCAGGCCGAGTACCGCGGGCACATCTCCCTGCACTGGTCGTACGGTACCTCCGCCCCTGAGGACGAAGCAGCCAAGTCGCTCTTCACGCTCCAGGGACCGGATCTCGTCGTCGTCGCGGATGCGGGGCAAGCGTGGCTCGTGGGCAGCGGGCCCGGCCGTCTACCTGCCAGTCGGCTGCCGACGCTCGGCAGCTGGCTCGCCAACCTCGGCCTGGGCGTCGACTGGGGCGGGCTCGGCCTGTACGTGGCGAAGGCGGTGACTGCCGGCGAGCCGCTGCGATTCACTCTGCGACTCGACCACCGCTTCTGAGGTGAGGGCGGGCCTCGCGTTCCTGGCCCTCCTCGGCGCGACGGCCGTCTCCCCGGCCGGCGCGCAAGGGCCGGCGTTGACAGTCACGCTCCAGGGCAACGTCGCGCGCGTCCAGACCACGGGGCTCCTCGCCGACGGCAAGTTCGTCGGCCTCATGCGGTCCGGGTTCCCCCTGCGCCTGCATTACCGGCTGGAGCTGTGGCGCGCTCGCTCCGGCTGGTTCGATCAGTACGTCCGCGAGGCATCGTGGGATGCGGTCGCGCGCCACGATCCCCTCGCCGACGACTTCGTGCTGATCCGCACCGGCGGCGGGGTCGCGCGCTACGGCACGCCGGAGGACCTCGAGCGCGCGTTCGTGCTCCCGTATCGCGTGACCCTGAACATCAGGGGCTCGGGGAACTTCTATGTCCTGTGTCGGCTGGAGGTGACCACGCTCAACGATACGGACCTGGAAGAGTTGACCCGTTGGCTCAAGGGAGACGTGAGCCCCGCGGTCTCGGGCGGCGGCAACCTGGGTGGCGCGCTGGCGCGGGGCGCCCAGCGGCTGCTCGTGCGCATCGCCGGCCTCCCGCGCCTCGCTCTCGAGGCGCGGTCGGAAGCGTTCAACCGGCCGGACCAGAACTAGGAGCCGAAGCGCTCGTCGATGGCGTGACGGATGGCGTCGAGCGAGCCGCCTCGCGACGCGAGCGAGGTGGCGAGCGTCGCTTCACCCATGCAGATGTCGCACTGGGCGCCGTGGTCGGACTCGAAGCAGGTGAGGAGCGAGCGGTGCCCGAGGTGTGTGGCGCATTCGCATTGACAGTGGAGACCGTCGAGCACCTGGGGGACGCTGCGCGCCGCCGCGTACGCGTCCGCGGCCCCGGGCGTATTCAGCACTAGGCTGGGCGGCAACACGCGCTCGGCCGTCACGCCAGGGCGGGGATCGGGGTGCGCCGCCACGCTGCTGGCGCGCGTCGCCACGAGCAGTCCCGCGACGGCCGCGCCCGCCACGCCCGCGATGATCCAGGGGAGCGGCTGGCTCACAGCGCCGCGAGCGTCGCCAACACCTCGCCGCCGTAGAACAACCGGATGTACTTGTGCTGGATCGACGTGAGCCGGCGTACCGCCCACGCGAGGTGCACGAAATGCGGCTCGAACGGCGGCCGCAGCGGGTGCATCCCGGCCTCCGCGGGCAGCAGGTTGCCCTTCCGCGTGTTGCAGGTGCTGCAGGCCGTGAGAACGTTGGTCCAGGCGTTGGTGCCGCCCCGCGACAACGGCACCAGGTGGTCGCGCGTGAGGCACTCCCGGTGGCGCAGCTCCGGCTGGCTCCGCCCGCAGAACTGGCACCGGTAGTTGTCGCGAGCGAACAGGAAGGTGTTGGTCACCTGACGCCGGAAGCGACGCGGCACGTGCACGAACTTGATCAGTCGGATGACCGCCGGCCGCGGGATGGCCAGGCGCTCGCTTTTGACCACGGGGCCGTCCGCTTCGACGATTTCGGCCTTGTGGTCGATCACGAGCCGCAGTGCCCGGCGCACGGGCACCATCGTAAGGGGCTCGAATGACGCGTTGAGAGCGAGACAGCGCAAAGGCACTCCCCTCGGGCGAAAAGTGGCCGTCTCGCTCAACCACGAGCCAGACGGCCACGTATGCTACCTCACCGGCTAAGGCGCGGCAAGAGCGTGGGTTAAGTCGCTCCCCCCTCGGCAAATGCGGCCCGGAGCGATTCGATCTGCTGGGCCACCGCGTGGCGGGAGGCTCCGCCTGGCGTCGCCCGGCTCTCGACCGAATCCTCCCACGTTCCAAGTTGGGCCAGGGCGGCACCCAACGTCGGATGGATGCCCGCCGCCACCGGACCCGGCACGCGGTCGAGCGGCACCCCGGAGCGCTCCGCCTCGCGCACCAGCCGGCCCACGAGGCCGTGGCTCTCGCGGAACGGCACGCCAGCCTCCACCAGGAGGTCGGCGAGGTCGGTGGCCCGGAGCGAAGCATCGAGCGCGGCTTGCATCCGCTCAGGGTCCACGCTCAGCGTCGTGATCGCACCCGTGGTCGCGGGCAGCACCAGGGCCAGCGTGTCGAACGCATCGAACAACAGCGCCTTGTCCTCCTGCAGATCCTTGCTGTAGCCCGCCGGGAGGCCCTTGAGAACGGTGAGCAGCGCCACGAGGTCGCCCAGGAGACGCCCCGATTTCGCCCGTGCCAGCTCGAACACGTCGGGGTTGCGCTTCTGCGGCAGCAGGCTCGAGCCGGTGCTGAAGTCATCCGACAACCGTACGAAGCCGAATTCGGCAGTCGTGTAGAGCACGAGCTCGGCACCGAGGCGCGAGAGGTGCGTGCCGACGAGCGTGAGCGCGAACAGCACTTCGGCGACGAAGTCTCGGTCGCCGGTCGCGTCCAGCGCGTTGGCGGCGACGGAGCGAAACCCCAGCGCTTCCTTGAGCAGCACGCGGTCGACGGCGAACCCAGATCCGGCGAGCGCCCCGGAGCCGAGCGGCAGCTCCGCCACGCGTCGCCGCGCATCGGCGAGGCGCTGGCGATCGCGCACCAGCGGCCAGGCATGCGCCAGCAGCACGTAGGCCCAGCGCACCGGCTGGGCGCGCTGGCCGTGGGTGTAGCCGGGCAGGAGCACAGCGACGCCGTCCTGCGCGCGGGCCACGAGCGAGCGTCCCAGCGCGGCGAGGTCCGCGTCGAGCTGGTCGATCGCGTCGAGGGTCCACAACCGCAGGTCGGTCGCCACCTGATCGTTGCGCGACCGGCCGGTGTGCAGTTTGCCGGCCACCGCGCCCACGTCGTCGTACAGCAGCCGCTCCACCAGCGTGTGCACGTCCTCGTCGGGCGCACCCACCGCCGCGCCGTCAGCGAGCCGCTCGGCCACGCGGTCCAACCCGTCCAGGAGCTGGGTCTCCTCGATGGAGGTCAACACCCCGACGCGGCCGAGCGCGTGCACCCAGGCCTTGCTCGCGGCCACGTCCTGGGGCCAGAGCCGGTGGTCCACCGGCAGGCTGCGGTTCAACGCGTCGAGCGCCGCACTCGGTCCGAGGCTGAAGCGCCCGCCCCACATCTGATGGGCCGCTGGCGCGGCCGGGGCGGCCGGCGCGGCCGGCGCGGGGCCGGCGGGCGGGGTCTCGGCAGGCCGACGTGACATCAGTCGACCGCTGCGCCGACTTCCTGCTGCCGGCGCGCCGCCTCGAGGCCGGATCCGATCCGGATCGACAGGCCGTAAAGATGAATGAACCCTTCGGCATCTTTTTGATCGTAGACGGTGTCCTTGCCGAAGGTGGCGTACGAGGGCTGGTACAGCGCGTACGGACTCTCCCGTCCCGCCACGGTGAGACCGCCCTTGTAGAGCTTGAGCCGCACCGCGCCGGTCACGCGCTTCTGGGTGCTCGTCACCGCCGCGTCGAGCGCCTCGCGCTCGGGTGTCCACCAGCGCCCGTCGTACACCAGGTCCGCATAGCGCAGCGCCAGCTCGTCCTTGAGCCGCAGGGTGCGCCGGTCGAGCACCAGCTGCTCGAGCTCGCGGTGCGCCGCATGGAGCAGCGTCCCGCCCGGCGTCTCGTACACGCCGCGCGACTTCATCCCCACCAACCGGTCCTCCACGACGTCCGCCCGGCCGACACTGTGCTCGCCGGCGATCCCGTTCAGGGTCTCGAGCAGCTCCACCGGGCCCAGGGGGACGTGGTTCACCGAGACGGGCGTCCCCTCCTCGAAGCCGATCTCGACCACGGCGGGGAGGTCGGGGGCTTCGAGCGGGTCCTTCGTCATGACGAAGATGTGCTCCGGGGGCTCGCGTGCCGGATCCTCCAGGATGCCCCCTTCGTGGGAGCAATGCCAGAGGTTGCGGTCGGTGGAGTAGGGTTTCTCGACGGTCGCCTGCACCGGAACGCCCTTCGCCTTCACGTAGGCGATGAGATCCTCCCGGCCCTTGAACTGCCACTCGCGCCACGGCGCGATGACTTGGAGCTCGGGCGCGAGGGCAGCGTACGTGAGCTCGAACCGCACTTGGTCGTTTCCCTTGCCGGTACAGCCGTGGGCCACCGCCTGGGCGCCCGCTCGCTGCGCGAGCGCCACGTGATGCGCGGCCATCACCGGCCGTGCCATGGCGGTGCCGAGCAGATAGGTGCGGGCGTATACCGCACCGGCGCGCAGCGTGGGAAACACGAAGTCGCGCACGAATTCCTCGCGCAGGTCCGCGATCACGCAGTCGACGGCGCCGGAGCGCTTGGCCTTGTCGATCAGGCCCTCCAGCTCGCCCGTCCCCTGCCCCACGTCGGCGGCGAAACACAAGACCCGGGCGCCGTATCGCTCGCGCAGCCAGGGCACGATCGCGGATGTGTCGAGTCCGCCCGAATACGCGAGAACCACCAACGGCCCCATGTCGCGCCCCCTGTTGGTTTATGCAGAAGGATGCATAAACATACAACAGCGCGGTCGCCTGTCAACGCCCGGCGGACACCTAGCGTACTTCCGGAGTTGGGCCGATCCTTGTGGGACTCCATGAACCGACGCGAGCTGCTCGGCGCCCTCGGCGCCACCATCACCCTCCCGGCGCTGGCCGGGCTGCCGACGGACCGGTTGCTCGCGACGGGCCGGCGCGTGCACGGGCGCGCGCGCGCCGGCGCGCTTCAGGTACTCGACCCGCACCAGAGCGAGACGGTCGCCACGATCGCCGAGATGATCATCCCCGCCACCGACACGCCCGGCGCGCGCGCGGCGGGGGTTCACCGCTTCATCGATCTGCTGCTCGCGGAGTGGTTCCCGGATGACGAGCGCGCCGGCTTCTTGGCGGGGCTCGCCGATGTGGACGCGCGGGCTCGTGCGACGTTCGGGACGGACTTCATCGGCGCGAGCGAGTCTCAGCGCGTCGAGCTCCTCGGCAAGCTCGACGCCGAAGGCCAGGCGCTCCGCCAGGCACAGCAGGATCCGCAGCAGCCTTTCTTCCAGCGCATGAAATCCCTCACCGTGTACGGGTATTTCACGTCCGAGGCCGGAGCCACGGCCGAGCTGCACTTCGTGGCGATCCCCGGACGCTACGACGGGTGTACGTCGCTGGACAACGCCCCCGCAGCCCCGGGAGACTTCTGATGACCGCGGCGACGTTCGACGCGATCGTGGTGGGGTCGGGGATCTCGGGCGGCTGGGCGGCGAAAGAGCTGTGCGAGCGCGGGCTGCGCACGCTGGTGCTCGAGGCCGGCCGGCCGATCGACCCGGCGCGGGACTACGTCGAGCACGTGCCACCGTGGGAGATGAAATTCCGCGGGTTCGGCGACCGCACGGCACTCGAGCGAGACCAGTTCATCCAGCGGCACTGCTACGCCTGCAACGAGTACAGCGGCAAGTTCTTCGTCAATGACCGCGACAATCCTTACACGTTCGATCCCGACAAGCCGTTTCACTGGATCCGGGGACGTCAGATCGGCGGCAGATCCATCATGTGGGGGCGCCAGGTGTATCGCTGGAGCGACCTCGACTTCGAGGCCAACGCGCGGGACGGCGTCGGGGTCGACTGGCCGATTCGCTACGCCGATATCGCGTCCTGGTACGATCACGTGGAACGGTTCATCGGGGTGAGCGGTGAGCGGTTGGGACTGCCGCACCTGCCGGACGGGGAATTCCTCCCGCCCATGGCGCTGAACTGCGCCGAGCAGGTGGTCCGGGACGGCGTCGCCAAGCACTTCGCGGGCGAGCGGGTCGTGACGATCGGCCGGGTCGCGATCCTCACGCAGGCGCACGGTGGGCGCGCGGCGTGCCACTACTGCGGCCCGTGCGAGCGCGGCTGCATCACCCACTCGTACTTCTCGAGCATCGGCGTCACGCTGCCGGCGGCACGCGCCACCGGACGTCTCACCCTGCGGCCCTACAGCGTCGTGCACAGTGTCATCTACGACGAACGACGCGGCCGGGCCGCCGGCGTGCGGGTGATCGACGCGCAGACCAAGCAGTCGCTCGAGTTTCGCGCGCGGGTCGTCTTCCTGTGCGCCTCGACGCTCGAGTCGGCCCGCATCCTGTTGAACTCAAAGACCCCCCGGTTCCCGACGGGTCTCGCGAACTCGAGCGGCGAGCTTGGCAGGAACCTGATGGACCACACCATGGGCGGGGGGGCGGGCGGCACCGTGGCCGGCCTGGAAGACCACACCGTCCACGGGAATCGTCCCAACGGGATCTATGTCCCCCGGTTCCGCAACGTCCGGACCAAGCACCCGGACTTCCTGCGAGGCTATGGGTTTCAGGGCGGTGCTGGACGCGACGGCTGGCGGCGTGGACCCTCGCTGCCAGGGTTCGGTCCCGCATTCAAGGCGGCGCTGCGGACACCCGGGCCGTGGCACTTCTCCTTGTACGGATTCGGTGAGTGCCTGCCGCGACCGACCAACTACGTCGAGCTCGACTCGAAGACGGTCGACGCGTGGGGAATTCCCTCGCTGCGCATCCATTGCGAGTGGAGCGACAACGAACGGAAGATGCTGCAGGACATGTCCGTCACCGCGGCCGAGATGCTCGAAGCGGCCGGCGTGCGCGACGTCAGGTCGTTCGTGGACAACAACCCGCCCGGCCTCACCATCCACGAGATGGGCACGGCCCGAATGGGGCGCAACCCCAAGACCTCCGTCCTGAACGCCCACAACCAGTGCCACGACGTGAAAAACCTGTTCGTGACCGACGGCGCCTGCATGGCCTCGTCGGCGAACCAGAACCCGTCCATCACGTACATGGCGCTCACGGCGCGCGCGGCGGCGTATGCAGTGGAAGCGATGAATCGGAACGAGCTCTAGAGGGGCTCGGGACTCGGGACTCGGGATTCGGGAGAAAACATCCATGACTGATCGACGCGATTTCATCAAGGCGCTCGGTGCTGCGGCGCTTGGGCCACCCTTGCAACCCCTAGCCCCGAGCCCCTATCCGCGAGCCCCCCTCCGCAAGCTCGACCGCATCGGGCTGCAGCTGTACACGGTGCGCCAGCAGATGGAGAAAGACGTCGAAGGGACGATCGCGCGCGTCGCCGCGACCGGCTATCGAGAGGTCGAGTTCGCGGGCTACTTCGGGAGGGCCCCGCGCGACGTGCGCGCCCTGCTCGACCACCACGGCCTCTCGGCACCCTCGTCGCATGTCTCGCTCGCGCCGGAACAATGGCGTGCGGCGCTCGACGCCGCCCCGGTCATCGGGCACCGCTACCTCGTGATCGCGTGGATCCCGGCGGAGGAGCGGCAAACGCTCGACGACTACAAGCGCGCGGCGGAGCGCTTCAACCGTGCCGCGACCGAAGCCAAAGCCGCGGGGCTCCAGTTCGCCTACCACAACCACGACTTCGAATTCGTGCCGCTCGACGGGCGGTTGCCGTACGACGTGCTGCTCGCCGAGACCGATCCCAAGCTGGTCCAACTCGAGATGGACCTGTATTGGATCGTGAAGGGCGGGCAGGATCCGCTGGCATACTTTGCGCGCTGGCCCGGACGCTTCCCGATGGTGCACGTGAAGGACTCGATGGGCCCGCCCGACAACAAGATGGCCGACGTGGGCACCGGTACGATCGACTGGAAGCGAATCTTCGCCAAGGAGCAGCAGGCCGGTATCAAGCACTTCTTCGTGGAGCACGACCAGCCGGCGGACGCATTCGCGTCGATCCGGGCGAGCTGCGAGTACTTGAAGCGGCTCGAGTTCTGATGGATCGGCGAACGGCAGTGGCGGCGCTCGGGGCCGCCGCGTTCGGCTCCCAGGGTGAAGCCTGGGCTCGGCCCGGCGCTGCCCTTAAGGGCAGTGTATCGCCGAGCCCACGCTTGAGCGTGGGAAGACTGAAGCAGTCCGTGTCGCGCTGGCCCTACAAACAGATCCCCTTGCCCGAGTTCAGTCGGGCGGCCGCGGGAATGGGATTGGCCGCGATCGACCTGCTGGGTTCCGACGAGTGGGACCCGGTGCGCGAGGCGGGCCTCGTGTGCTCGATGGGCTATCCGACCGCACGACGCGACTTCATCGCGACCGGCTTCAACGATCGGGCCAACCACCGGATGCTGTTGCGCGAGCTGGAGGAGACCCTTCCCCTCGCCGCGCGCCACGGCGTCCCGAATGTGATCGCGATGTTCGGCAACCGTCGCGGCAAGAGCGACGGCGAGGCGATCGAAACGTGCGTCGCGGGGCTCAACGCGATCAAGGCGCTGGCGGAGGAGCAACGCGTCACGATCTGCCTCGAGCTCCTGAACAGCAAGGTGGATCACGCGGACTACCAGGGCGACCGGACGGCCTTCGGGGTCGCCGTGGTGAAGGCCGTGGGCTCGCCGCGCGTCAGGCTGCTGTACGACATCTATCACATGCAGATCATGGAAGGCGACATCATCCGCACCATCCGCGACAACCGGGAGTGGATTGCGCATTTCCACACCGGGGGCGTGCCCGGCCGCCACGAGCTGGACGGTACGCAGGAGCTGAACTGGCGCGCAGTCGCATCGGCCATCGCCGACACCGCCTTCACGGGGTTCGTGGCGCACGAGTTCGTCCCGACCCGCGATCCGCTCACCTCGCTCGGTGACGCGGTGGCGGTGTGCAACGTCTAACGAGGCGGGTTCGAGCATGACATTGCTCCGGCAAGCGAAGCTGTACGACGTGTGCATCGTCGGCTCGGGGGCCGGCGGTGGAATGGCGGCCTACGCGCTCACCAAGGCCGGCGCCGACGTCGTGGTGCTCGAAGCCGGTGAGCCGTGGGACAACGCGAAGGACTCGGCGATGCTGACGTGGCCGTACGAGTCGCCGCGCCGCGGGAAATCCACGCGGGAGCGACCCTTCGGCGAGTTCGACGCCTGCATCGGCGGCTGGGAGATCCCCGGCGAGCCGTACACGCGGGCGCCGGGCACCGAGTTCAGCTGGTGGCGGGCCCGCATGGTGGGCGGCCGCACCAACCATTGGGGCCGCATCTCGCTGCGCTTCGGGCCCTACGACTTCAAGCGCAAGAGCCGGGATGGCCTGGGCGACGACTGGCCGATCGCCTACGAGGACGTGGCGCCCTATTACGACAAGATCGACCGGCTGATCGGAATCTTCGGCAGCGCGGAGAACCTCCCGAACGAGCCGAACGGGGTCTTCCAGCCGCCACCCCGCCCGCGGTGCCACGAGTTGCTCGTGAAGCAGGCCGCCGACCAGCTGCGCGTCACCTGCATTCCGGCGCGCCTCTCCATCCTCACCCGGCCCTTGAACGGACGGGCGGCGTGTCACTACTGCGGCCAGTGCAACCGCGGCTGCAGAGTGAACGCGAATTTCACGTCCACCAACGTGCTGATTGCCCCTGCCGTCGCCACCGGGAAGCTGACGCTCCTCACGAACGCGATGGCGCGCGAGGTGCTGGTCGATGCGGGCGGGCGCGCCACCGGCGTCGCATACGTCGACAAGGCGACCGGCACGGACCGACGCGTGCGGGCGAAGGTGGTGGTCCTGGCCGCGAGTGCCCTGGAGACCGCCCGCCTGCTGCTCAACTCCAAGTCATCCCTGTTCCCGAACGGCCTGGCGAACTCGAGCGGCACGGTCGGCAAGTACATCACCGATACGACCGGCACGGACGTCGCCGGGTTCATCCCGAAGATGATGGACCACGTGCCGCACAACCACGACGGCGTCGGGGGGATGCACCTGTACATGCCGTGGTGGCTCGACAACGCGAAGCTCGACTTCCCGCGCGGGTACCACATCGAGGTGTGGGGCGGCCCAAACGTGCCGTCCTACGGCTTCGGGGGTGGGATCCACCGCTACCCGTCGGGCGGCGGGTACGGCACACAGCTCAAGAACGACTACCGCCGCTACTACGGGGCCACCATCGGCTTCTCCGGCCGGGGCGAGATGATCCCCAACGACGACACGTATTGCGAGATCGACCCGCGCACGGTGGACCGGTGGGGGATCCCCGTCCCCCGGTTTCATTGGAAGTGGACGGATCATGAGTACAAGCAGGTGAAGCACATGCAGGAGACGTTCCGGGCGCTCGTCGCGGCGATGGGCGGCGAGGTGTTCGCCCCGATGCCGACTGCGGAGCAGGGATACGGCATCGCGGCAGGCGGCGTCATCATCCACGAGCTGGGCGGCGCGCGCATGGGGGACGACCCGAAGACCTCCGTGACGAACGGCTGGTGCCAGGCGCACGACTGCAAGAACCTGTTCGTGGCCGACGGCGGGCCCTTCGTGTCGCAGGCCGACAAGAACCCGACGTGGACGATTCTCGCGCTGTCGATGCGCACCAGCGAGTACATCACCGATCAAATGAAGAAGGGAGCGCTGTGATGCAGCGTCGCGACGTGGTGCAGCTCTTGGCCGTGGCCCCGCTCGCCGCGGCATTCCGGTGGACGCCGGACTCGGTACGCGAGGCCTCCGCTCGGGCGCGCGAGGCGCTCGCCCGCGGCACCCCGTACGAGGCGAAGCAGTTCACACCCCACGAGTGGGACACGGTGCGCGTGCTGGTGGACCTGATCCTACCCAAGGACGAGCGCTCCGGCAGCGCCACCGAGGCGGGCGTGCCGGAGTTCATGGACTTCATGCTCGGCGACGACCCGGATCTGCAAACCCCCGTGCGCGGCGGGCTCGCGTGGCTCGATCACGAGTGCGACGACCGCTACGGCAAGACCTTCATCGCCTGCACCGCGGCGGAACGGACCGCGGTGCTCGACGACGTCGCCTGGCCGGCCAAGGCGAAACCCCAACACGCCGCGGGTGTGGCCTTCTTCAACCGATTTCGCGACCTCACCGCGTCGGGGTTCTTCTCCAGTCGCATCGGCGTGCAGGACCTGCACTATGTCGGGAACACCTTCGTCTCCGCGTGGACGGGCTGTCCGCCGGAGGCGCTCGCCAAGCTCGGCGTACGGTACGACGACTGACGGGAAACGGGAAAGGGGCCACGGGAAAGGTGACGGCGAACAAGCGCCTCGGCGTCGGGTTCGTGGGAAGCGGGTTCAATGCGCGGTTTCATCTCCTCGCATTCCAGGGCGTGCGCGACGCGGACGTGCTGGGTGTGTGGAGCCCCAACCACAAGCACGCCCAAGACATGGCAGGCGTCGCCCGGAAGCTCGAGGTGGGGGAGGCGAAGCCGTACCGCTCGGTGGCGGAGATGGTGGCCGACCCCGCGATCGAGGCGCTCTGGCTGTGCGGTCCGAACTTCGCGCGGATCGAGAACTTCGAGGAGATCACGGACACAGTCGCGCGCGGCAAGGGAGCGCTCCGCGGGATCGCGTGCGAGAAGCCGCTCGCCCGCAACGTCGCCGAAGCGACGCGGGTCCTCGAGCTCACGAAGCAGGCCGGCATCCCCCACGGCTATCTCGAGAACCAGGTGTTCGCGCCCGCCGTGGCGCAGGGACATGGGATCATCTGGGCCCGGGGCGCCGCGCTCACCGGCCGTCCCTACCTCGCGCGGGCGGCGGAGGAGCACAGCGGACCCCACATGCCCTGGTTCTGGCAGGGCAAGCTCCAGGGCGGCGGGGTCTTGAACGACATGATGTGTCACTCCGCGCTGGTGGTGCGCCACCTGTTGACTCTGCCCGGCGCGCCCCTCGCCTCCGTGCGTCCTGCCCGCGTGACGGGGCACATCGCGAGCCTCAAGTGGAGCCGTCCAGCGTACGCGAAGCGCCTGCAGCAGCAGATGGGGAGCGACGTGGACTACACCAAGGCCCCGTCGGAAGACTTCGCGAGCGTCGTGATCGAGTTCGCGACCGACGACGGCGCCACGGTCATCGGCGAAGCGACCACGTCATGGAGCTTCGTCGGCGCCGGGTTGCGACTCTCGGCCGAGTTGCTCGGCCCTGAATACTCGCTATCGTGGAACACGCTCGACAGCGGGCTGAAGCTCTTCTTCAGCCGCGAGGTGAAAGGGAAGACGGGCGAGGACCTGGTCGAGAAGCAGAACGCCGAGATGGGGCTCATGCCCGTGGTGACGAGCGAGTCGGCGACCTATGGGTACGACGCCGAAGACCGGCACTTCGTACGGGTGTTCCTCGGTCGTGAGCCTCCCCTGCTGACGTTCGACGACGGTCTGGAGGTCGTGAAGGTCCTGATGACGGCATACATGAGCGCCGAGCAGGGGAAGACGCTGGAGTTCCCCCCCAAGGGACTCGAGACGTTCGTGCCGGCGGTGGCGAAGGGAACTTGGAAGCCATAACGCGGATCGTGGAACGCGGAACGCGGAACAGCGCGTCGGGCATCGGAAGGCCGGCCGCCTGTTCCGCGTTCCGACTTCCGCGTTCCGCATTCATGTTCATCGGAGCTCTCCTCCCGGCCGCCATGCCCGCCCAGACCTGGCCCGTGCACTCGCTCGACCGCCCCCGCCCCCCCGTCGTCGATCCCGGCCCCGAGCGCCCACCGGTGCCGCCACCCTCCGATGCCGTGGTGCTGTTCGACGGCAAGAGCCTGTCCCAATGGCGCTCGCAGGACGGCACCCCTGCGAAGTGGGTCGTGCGCGACGGGTACATGGAAGTCGCCGCCGGCACCGGGGCGATCGTGACGCAACCCGGCTTCGGGGACATGCAGCTCCACATCGAGTGGGCGACGCCCACGCCCCCGGTGGGCGAGGGTCAGGAGCGCGGCAACAGCGGCGTGTTCCTCATGACGCACTACGAGATCCAAGTGCTCGATTCGTACCACCACGATACGTACGCCGACGGCCAGGCCGGGGCCGTGTACGGCCAGACGCCGCCGCTCGTGAACGCGAGCCGCCCACCGGGTCAATGGCAGACCTACGACATCATGTTTCACCGGCCCCACTTCGCATCAGACGGTACGGTGCGCGACCCGGCCAGGGTCACCGTGCTGCACAACGGCGTGCTGGTGCAGGACAATACGATCATCACCGGTTGGACGGTGCACGGCGCGCGCGCGCGCTACCAGCCGCACCCGGACCGGCTCCCGCTGTTCCTGCAAGACCACGGTAACCCAACCCGATACCGGGACATCTGGGTCAGGGAATTGAAGGAGTAAGATCGTGTCGATACTCGCCGTACTGGCCATCGCCCTCGCGGGCGATTCCATCCCCGCCATCGTTCCCCGTCCGGCGCACGTCGCCGTGCAGCCGGGCGCCTTCACCTTGCGACCCGGCACGGTCATCGTGACTGATCGCTCCTTGCGAGAGCTGGGTGAGATGCTCGGTGACTACCTCTTCCCCGCCACCGGTCTGCGGCTCGCCGTGCGCACCACGGCGCCCGCTGGGACGCAAGTGATCTCCATCGGTCTCGACTCCTCCCTGGCCCGCCTCGGGGACGAGGGCTATCGCCTGGACGTCAGTCGGTCCCGAGTCGCGATTCGCGCGTTCCGCGCCGCGGGCGCGTTCTACGGGATCGAGACCCTGCGTCAGCTGCTCCCGCCCGCGGTCTTCCGCCAGGCCGAGATGACGAGTGTGGCGTGGCGCATCCCCGCGGTCGCGATCGAGGACCTGCCCCGGTTCGCGTGGCGGGGCGTCCACTTGGACGTGGCTCGGCACTTCATGCCGAAGGAGTTCGTGAAGAAGTACATCGATCTCGCGGCGCTCCATAAGCTCAACCGCTTTCACTGGCACTTGACCGACGACCAGGGGTGGCGCCTGGAAATCAAGCAGTACCCGCGCCTCACCGAGATCGGCAGCCGGCGCCGCGAGACCCTCGTCGGCCGCCCGGACGAGGACTCGACCAAGTGGCGGTTCGACGGCCAGCCGCACAGCGGTTTCTACTCACAGGACGATGTCCGCGAGATCGTCGCGTACGCCCGCGCGCGCTTCGTGACCATCGTGCCGGAGATCGAGATGCCGGGCCATTCTCAGGCCGCCATCGCCGCGTATCCCGAGCTCGGCAACACGGGAAACACGATTCCGGTGTGGACCACCTGGGGCGTGGACGAGAACATCCTCAATCCCGGAGACGCGACCGTCCGCTTCTATCAGAACGTGCTGACCGAGGCGATGGCGCTGTTCCCGGGCCGCTGGATCCATATCGGCGGCGACGAGGCGCCGAAGGCCCAGTGGAAAGCGAGCGCGCTCGCGCAGGCGCGGATCCGCGAGCTCGGCTTGAAGAACGAGGACGAGCTGCAGAGCTGGTTCACGCACCGCATGGACGAGTTTCTCACCGCGCACGGCCGCAGGCTCGTGGGGTGGGACGAGATTCTCGAGGGCGGGCTCGCGCCCAACGCGGTGGTCATGTCCTGGCGCGGCGTGGACGGTGGCATCGCTGCGGCTCGCGCCGGGCACGACGTGGTGATGGCGCCCGGGTCGCATACCTACTTCGATCACTATCAGTCGGCCGACACCGTCGCCGAGCCGCTCGCGATCGGGGGCTACCTGCCGCTCGACACGGTGTATGCGTTCGAGCCCGTTCCGCCCGCCCTGACCGCGAACGACGCGCGGTACGTGCTCGGGGCGCAGGGACAGCTGTGGACCGAGTACATCCCCGACCCGAAGCGAGCGGAGTACATGGTGTTTCCCAGGCTGTGCGCCCTCGCCGAAGTGCTGTGGACGCCACGGGCGGGACGCGACTACGCCGACTTCACCCGGCGGCTCGCCACGCATCTCGAGCGGCTGGCGGCGCTGGACGTGAACTACCGGCCGATCGGGAACTGAGCCCTCCGCGGACGGGAGATCTCCCGGCATGACGACGCTCCGCGGGATCGACTACGCCGTGATGCTCCTGTACTTCGGATTCGTGCTGGGCATCGGCGCGATGCTCCGGCGCTATGTCCGTACGAGCGAGGACTTCTTTCTCTCGGGGCGCTCGATCCCCGCCTGGGTGACCGGCCTGGCGTTCCTTTCGGCCAACCTCGGTGCGCAAGAAGTGATCGGGATGGGGGCGTCGGGCGCCAAGTACGGGATCGCCACGAGCCACTTCTATTGGATCGGCGCGATCCCCGCGATGGTGTTCGTGGGCCTGTTCATGATGCCGTTCTACTACGGCTCGCGGGCGCGCTCGGTCCCGGAGTACTTGAAGCTCCGGTTCGACGAAAAGACTAGGGGCCTGAACGCGATTTCGTTCGCGACCATGACGGTGTTCTCCTCCGGCATATCGTTGTACGCGATGGGCAAGCTCCTCAACCTGCTGCTCGGCTGGAACTTCGACCTGAGCATCGTGGTGGCGGCCGGGATCGTGCTCGCCTATGTCTTCCTCGGGGGCCTCACGAGCGCCATCTACAACGAAGTCTTGCAGTTCTTCCTCATTGTCTTCGGGTTCGCACCGCTCGTGTTCCTCGGGCTGCGCGACGTCGGCGGGTGGCCGGGGCTGGTGGGCCGCCTGGCCGGGGTCGCGAGCACCAATGGATTCGCGCCGGGCGCCTACACCCACAGCTGGGCCTTCATGGGCGATGCCGCGGCGAACCCGGTGGGCGTCGAATGGTTCGGCCTCGTGATGGGCCTCGGGTTCGTATTGTCGTTCGGATACTGGTGTACCGATTTTCTGGTGGTCCAGCGCGCCATGGCGGCGAACTCGATGACCGCTGCGCGACGCACGCCGCTCATCGCGGCGGTCCCGAAGATGCTGTTCCCGTTCCTGGTGATCGTCCCCGGCATGCTGGCGCTGGTCGTGAGCTCGGCGAGCAGCGTGCGTCAGCCGCGCCCCGCCGCCGTCACGGCCTCCCCAACCTCCCCAACCTCCCTGACCTCCGCGCCAGCGTCCGGCCTCGTGCCGCCGAAGCGCGATCCCCGCACCGGCGAGCCGCTCGTCGACGCGCGCGGTCGCGTCGTGCTCGACTACGACCTCGCCACGCCGATGATGCTCGTGCACTTCTTCCCCGCCGGGCTGCTCGGGCTCGGCCTCACGGCGCTGCTCGCCTCATTCATGTCGGGGATGGCGGGGAACGTGACCGCGTTCAACACCGTCTGGACGTACGATTTGTACCAGGGCTACGTCCGCCGGGGCGCGCCCGACGCGCACTATCTGGCCATGGGCCGGCTCGCGACCGTGTTCGGGGTGGCGATGTCGGTCGCGGCGGCCTACGTGGCCGCGTCGTTCAACAACATCATGGATTTCCTCCAGCTCGTGTTCGCGTTCGTGAACGCGCCGCTGTTCGCGACGTTCGCGTTGGGGATGTTCTGGAAGCGCGCCACCGGCCACGGCGCGTTCACCGGCCTCTTGGCCGGTACGCTCGCGGCCGCGTTACACCACGGGCTCTCGCTGCCGGCGGGAGCGGCGATGGGCGTGAAAGGCGGCTTCTTCGGGGTCGTGACGACCTATCCCAGCGAGCTCGCGCAGACGTTCTGGACGGCCATCGCCGCCTGGCTCACCTGTTTCGGGGTGACCATCGCCGTGAGTCTCGCCACGCGACCGCGTCCGCCCGAGCAGCTACGCGGCCTGGTCTACGGCCTGACGGCCAAACCGACCGACGACGTGGGGCGGTGGTACGACCGACCGACGACGCTCGCCCTGCTGGTGCTCGCAGGCGCCGTCGTACTCAACGTGATCTTCTTCTAGTCCGGGGAGGCGGGCGTGGGACTCGACCTGCGGATTCCAGTGGGAACGCTGTTCGCCTTGATCGGCGCGCTGCTCGCCGCGTACGGCGGCGCGACGCTGGGCGAGCCCGGCACCGCACCCACCGGGGTGCCGATCAATCTGGTCTGGGGGCTGGCGCTCGTCGCCTTCGGGACGGCCATGCTGGCGCTGGCGCGCCGGGCTCGCCGCGCCGCGCAGGACAAGGCGACGCCTGACGCGGAGCATAGGCCACGCGTACCTTGAGGTACGCCCCAAACACCTCGAGGAGAACGCCACATGAAGCGGTTCACATGCACCCTGATCGCGCCTTTGGTCACGGCGCTCGCCGCCCCGGGAGCGCGCGCGCAGCAGCCGGCGGCGCCTGCTGCCGAGCTGGCGGTGGGCGCGGCAGCGCCCGACTTCACGCTCCCCGGCGCCACTCGCTACGGTGTGCTCAAAGGACCCATCCATTTGAGCGATTTCAAAGGGAAGACGGTCGTCCTCGCCTTCTTCTACAAGGCGCGAACCAAGGGGTGAACGATCCAAATGCATGCGTACCGTGATCAGTACGCACAGCTGTTTCACGATGGCCGCAACGTGGTGCTGATCGGGATCAGCACGGACCCCGTCGACGCACTCGCGTCGTGGTCCAAGGACGACGAGTTCCCGTTCCTGTTCGCGAGCGACACGGGCGGCGTGATCGGCAAGACCTACGGCGCCCACAATCCCAAGGTTGGGCTCGACAACCGCAACCTCTTTGTGGTGGGGCCGGACGGCAAGATCGCGTATACGATGGCGCCGTTCCGGGAAATCGACCCACAGTCGTATAAGGACCTGGCCGGGGCGATCGATCGCATCACGCCCAAGCCGGCCGAGGGACAGTAGCGGCGCTACTTCGGGGCGAGACGCTCGAGCGCGGGAGCGAGGTCCTGCTCCGCTCCCGCGCCGGTGTAGGTGACCTTCCCAGTCTTGTCCAGCACCACGATGTAGGACGTCGTGGGCGCCAGATAGGCGCGCACTGCGGCACCGCTCGCATCGTACCACACTGGGAACGGCAGCGGGTGGTCCGCCAGATGGCGTTTGATCGAGGCCGGTGTCTCGTTCACCCCGACGCCGATCGCGACGAACTGCACTGTGGCGCCGTACCGCGCGTGCGCCGCCTTGAGGGCGGGCTCGAGCGCCTTGCACAGGGGGCACCACGTGGCCCAGAACTCGAGCACCACAGGCTGCTTGCCGATGTAGCGGCCCAGATCGACCGGCCTCCCGTCCAGATCCTCGACGGCCACGACCGGTGCCTTGGTGCCGACGGCGAGGCCGACGTCCTGGGCCCCGAGCGACGACACCGCGGCGACCGCCAGCGCCACGCCCGCCAGGAACGCGTATCTCATCACCACACCATTCCCGCTTGAACGAAGTAGTACTCCGCCATGGCCAACAATACCACGCCCGCGCCTTTCTTGATCCACGCCATCCACGCACCAGCCCGCGGCAACGTAGACAGAGTTCCCGAGAACAGTCCGATGACGACCAGTAGCGCCGTCATGCCCAGCGAGAATACGAACAGATACGTGAAACCCAACAGGCCGCTCCGCGTGGTCGCCACCCAGGTCAACACGGCGGCGAAGACAGGAGCGCCGCACGGCGCCGCGACTATCCCCGACGTGGCGCCGAGGAGAAAGACCGCCGGGTACGATCCACCGGAGAGCCCAGCCACCCACTGGAGCAGGCGTTGCGGCGCCGAGACCGGGATCACATCCAGCATCGCAAGCCCGAACACGAGCAACAGGTTCCCTATCGCGAGCCGGGCCCACCAGCTTGCGCTCACGGTGCCGAACAGGGAGCCGCTGAGGCCCGCGATCAGGCCGAGCAGGGCGTAGAACAGGGCCAGGCCCGCGGCGTAGGTGAGCGTAAGCCCCGCGGTGCGGGCACGGGAGCTGTGCCGGCCGGTCGCCCCCGACAAGATCCCCATGGTGATGGGGATCATCGGGTAGATGCAGGGAAAGGTACTGGTCGCCACGCCTGCGCCGAACAGCGTCACGACCGCGAGCAGCGGGTGGTGGCTCAGCGCCTCGCCCAGGCCCGGGGTGTCCATGCCGCAATCTAGCACGCGGCATGGACACCCGGACCGCGCCGCCTACACGCTCCAGCCCGAGCGATACTCCGAGCGCACGTACTCCGCCGGGATCTTGGTGTTCGCGATCTCGCCCGAGTGCGAGTCGATCTCGAGCACCTGAGCCGTGCGCACCGCGAGGTTGCCCAGCAGCACCATCTCGGTGAGCGGGCCCGCATGGCCTGGGAAGTTCGAGCCCGCGGGCGTGCCGCCCTTGCACGCCGCGATCCACTCGGCGTAGACGCTCTCGAGGCGCGGGTACTTCTGCGCCGGCGGGTGGGCGGTGAGCTCGGCCTGACGGGCCTCGTCCAGCAGTCGCGGCTCCTCGCCGTAGATTCCCGCCACGAGCTTGCCCTGGTCTCCGATCCACAACTGGCCGCTCGTATCGAACGGCCAGGCTGCCGGGTCCGCGACCTCCTTGGGGCGCGACGGGTACAGACTGCCGTCCCGCCACACGACTTTCACCTCGGGGCGATTACCCTTCGCGGCGAAGGTGTAGGTGATGCGCGAGCAGGCGGGCGCGCTCTCGCTGAAGAGCTTGGTCGATTCGGGCTCGATCCGCGTCGGGTAGCCCAGATCGAGCGCCCAGAACGACGCATCCATCGCGTGACAGGCGATGTCGCCCAGGGCGCCGGTGCCGAAGTCCCACCACCCGCGCCATTTGAACGGCGCGTACGCGGGATGGTACGGCCGCGCGGGGGCGGGGCCGAGCCACAGGTCCCAATCGATCCAGGGCGGCGTATAGTACTCTTCGAGCGGCCGCTCGATCGCTTGCGGCCAGATCGGCCGGTTGGTCCAGAGCTGGATCTCGCGCACGGTGCCGATGGCTCCGGCCTCGACCCACTCGCGGATTTGCCGCGTGCCCTCGCCGGCGTGGCCCTGGTTCCCCATCTGAGTGGCGACCTTCGCCTTGCGGGCCGTTTCGACCAGCTGGCGCACCTCCCACAGGGTACGGGCCAGCGGCTTCTGGATGCGGGTGTGCTTGCCCAGCTTCATCGCCATCATCCCGGCCACGGTGTGCGTGTGATCGGGCGTGGAGACGGTGACCGCATCGATGTTCTTTCCCTCCTTTTCGAGCATCACCCGAAAATCTTTGAAGCGCTTCGCCTTGGGGAACGCCGTGAAGGACGGCGCTCCCTGGTGTTCGTCCACATCGCACAGGGCGTAGATGTTCGCCCCGGCCTTCGCGACGCCCTTTACGTCATTCGCACCCATGCCGCCCACGCCGATGCAGGCGACGTTGACCGTATCGCTGGGCGCACGGTACCCGCGGCCGAGCACGTGCCGGGGGACGATGGCGAACGCCACACCGGCGCCGACGTCGCCGACGAATTTCCGTCTCGAGATGCGCTTGCGTGACATGATGCGACCTCCTCAGTCGCCCGCCACGGGCTGGCGCGCGCGCGCGTCCCCCGGGCGAAACAGCGCTGCAAATAAGAGTAGGACGACCGCGGCGAACCCGGCGGGCAGCACCCAGAAGCTGGGCCAACGCTCGAGGGTGAGGCCCGCCGCGCCGCCGAGCAGCCGGTTGTAGACGTTGCCGGCCACTTGTGCGCCGATGAGCATGCCGATGCCGTAGGTGACCAGCACGAGGAATCCCTGCGCCTGGCCGCGGACCGCGGGTGTCGATTTCTTGTCCACGTAGATCTGGCCGGTCACGAAAAAGAAGTCGTAACACACTCCGTGGAGCAGGATACCGATGATGATGAGCCAAAACACCGCACCGGGCGCCGCGATCGCAAACAGGGCGTAGCGCAGGACCCAGGCCGCCATGCCCGCCATCAGCATCCGCTTCACGCCGAGCCGCGCGAAGCAGAGCGGCATGAGCAGCATGAAGATGACCTCGGACATCTGGCCCAGGGACTGCGTCGCCGCGATTTTCGTGATGCCGGCATCGCCCAGGAAGATCTGGGTGAAGTTGTAGTAGGCCGCGAGCGGGATGCACAATAACAGCGAGGCGGCGACGAAGACGTAGAATGCGCGGTCGCCGAGCTGTGCCAGCGCGTCGAGGCCGGCAATGCTACGCAGGGAGACGCGCTGCCCCGCGCCCGGCGGCGGCGTATGCGGTAGTGTGAAGCTGTAGATCCCGAGCAGCACGCTGGCCGCAGCGGTGGTGTAGAGCGGGAGCGCCGTCTGCTCCGGGACGACCGAGGTCAGCGCGCCCAGCACGAGGCTGATGAACAACCCGGCCACGATCCAGCCGATGGTGCCGAACACCCGGATCAGGGGAAACTGTTTTTCCTGTGACTGGATGTGGTGGAACGCCAGGCTGTTCGCAAGGCCGAGCGTCGGCATGTAGCACAGGTTATAGAACAGCAGCAGCAGGATGAACACGGTGGGCGTGCCCACGGCCCGGGGGACGGCGAACATCACCACACCGCCCAGCAGGTGGAGCATGCCCAGGACCTTCTCGGTCGCGAAGTAGCGGTCGGCGACGAGCCCAAGGAAAAATGGCGCGACGATGGCCGCGATCGGGTTCACGGTGTAGGGCCAGTGCGTCAGCGTCTCCATGCCGTGATGGGTCATGTACACCGCGATCGTCGTGTACCAGGCACCCCAAATGAAGAACTGGAAGAACATCATCGCCGACAGCCTGGCGCGAACGCTCACGGCAGCACCCGGATCTTGATATTCCGGAAGGCCACGCGGAACTCGTGTTCCTGCAGGCCGATGTAGCCCTCGGCGTTCCGGCCGTATTTCGGGTGATCTGCGAACTTGCTGGCCTTGACCTTCGCTTCCCAGTCGGGGCTCAACAGCTCGTACTCCACCACCTTCACGCCGTTGAGCCAGTGCTCGACGTGATTGCCGTTCACCACGAGGCGGGCCTGGTTCCACTGACCGGCGGGCTTCACGACGCCCGCCGGCGAGGGGTACAAGCCGTAGTCGGCACCCGCTGCCGTCAGGCGCGACTGGCCGTCGGGGTGCCCTGCGTCGTCGAGCACCTGCATCTCGGGAGCAGTCCAGTAGATCGCCGTTTCGTCCTCGCTCGCCCGATAGAAGATCCCGCTGTTGCCGTTCTTGGCAATGTTCCATTCGAGCGACAGCTCGAAGTTCTTGAACTTGTCGGTCGTGATGATGTCGGCCGCCGCCCGCACGCGCGTCAGCGCGCCCTCGCGGACCCCCCACCCCGACGGCATCGAGTCCATTTGCCACCCGCGCCAGCCGACGGTGCTGTGGCCGTCGAACAGGAGGCGCCAGCCCGCGGCGCGTTCTTCCGGCGTCAGCGTGTTGAGCCGCGCCGCGCCGCTACCCGAAGCGGCCTGCTGGGCGAGTGCCATGTTGGGCGCGGCGGCGGCCGTCGCCAGCGCGAGACCGGTGACGAGGGCCGTTACGAGCCTTGCATGTGTCATAGTGTCTCCCGTAGAAATGAAGTTCAACCCGTGCCGGCTCAATCGGGAATGCCTGCCAACTCTTTGATACGCGTTTGTACGGCGCGGCGGGCGCGCTCGCTCCGGGTAATGACCAGGACGGCGTCGTCGCCCGCAATGGTGCCGATGATCTCCGTCCATCCCGCAGCGTCGATGGCCAGGCCGAGACCTTGGGCGCCGCCCGCCGGGGTCTTCACCACCAGGAGCGGCCCGACACCCTCGACCGACACGAGCACGCTGGGCAGCAGCTGCTCGAGATGCGGTCGGATCCCCACGCCCGCCTCGAGCGGCGGCGCGTAGTGCGACCCGCCGTCCGGCGCGGCCACCTTGGCGAGCCCCAGCTCACGGATGTCCCGCGAGAGAGTCGCCTGAGTGACGCCGAACCCCTCCGCCTCGAGGAGCTCACGCAGCTGCTCCTGGCTCGCGACCGTCTCGGAGCGGACGATCTTGAGGATGGCCGCGTGGCGCTGGGTTTTCATGGGGCCAGAATCTAGCCGTGAACCACGCGTCCGGCGACGACGGTCAATAAGGCGGCAGAGGGCGGCAGAGGGCGGCAGAGGGCGGTAGAGGGAAAAACCGCAAGATCAGCCTGCTTACCAACTTCGAGCGAGCCGATCTGGTCGTCCAGGCCGAGGGCGCGGGCGCCCTCGATCGTGAGCATCCGCAGGGCTTCCTCCCCTTCCAGGCCTGCGACGGCGGCGTCGGACCAGAGGTTCACGTCGCCGGCGCTCACCACCGAGTCGGTGCCGAGCCCGACGGCGAGGCCGCCGCGACGGAGGGCGGCGAGCGGCGCGGCGCCGTGGCCGTGGGCGCGGTTGGAGCGAGGGCAGTGGGCTACCGCGACCCCCGCATCCCGGAGCGCAGCGATGTCGGGCCCGTCGACTTGTACACAGTGGATGCACAGCCACCCCGTTGCACGGTCCAAGACGCCGAGTCGCAAGAGGTACTGTACTGGCGAGCAATGGTGCGCCCGCACCGCGATGCCGCGCGCGCGAAGCGCATCGGCGAACGGGCCGCTCCCTTCACGCACGAACTCGGTCTCCGCATGTGATTCGGCGAGATGCATCGCCACGGGCCACCCTTCACCCCGCGCCAGGTCCGCGACGGCACGGTACAGGGGCTCGCTCACGGTGTACGGCGCGTGCGGCGACACGCCTAGCCGCACCTGCGTCGAGGCGAGACCGCGTAGGCGCCGGACGGCAGTCTCGAGTTCCGTGAGGCTCGCTCCGCACTTCGCGGGATCTGGTCCGAACACTTCCTGGTAGCAGATCCCCCGTCCCCCGAGCCGCGCGAGCGCCTCGAGGGGCGCGCCCGTGCTCCCCGTGTCCGCCACGCAGGTGACCCCCACGGCCCAGCCGTCGCGCACCCCCCGCTCCGCCGAGGCGGCGAACTCCTCCGGAGTCGTGGCATCCTTGAGGGCGCGGATCGTCCGAATCCACTGCGGGAACTCAGGCGCGGCGTTCCGGCCGGCGAGGTGGGTGAGCTCGAGGTGCGTGTGGCAGTTGACGAGGCCGGGCACGAGCGCCGCGTCGGGGAATTCCCGGCGCGCCGCGCCGTCGGCCGTGGGGACCGCCGCATTCGCCCCGACGGCGGCGATCCTGCCGCGATCGTCTACGAGAACGGCGCCGTCCGAAATCGGTGGCGCCGTTACGGGGAAGACCGTTCGAGCGCGGATGCGTAGCATGCGTCGGTGAGCGGTCAGCGGTGAGCGGTAGGTTGAGGTCCGCAGACCCGCTCACCGCTCACCGCTCACCGCTTACGGGGACACCCCGACGCCGAACGGCGCGTGCACCGGACAGGCCTGGGTCGGCTCGGTGCCCGGATAGAACCAGTCCCAGTGGCGCACGTCCTGGGGGCAGAACGGCGTGGCGAGGTAGCCGTTCGACCAGTCCACCTCGCGGGTGATGAGCGAGTCGGGGCGAACCCAGTCGGGCGGCGCGGGCCGGCGGTCGTACACGTCGCGCATGAACGCCGTCCAGGCGGGCGCGACGATGCGACCGCCGCCGGCGTTGTGCTCGAGGATGCGCTGCTGCAAATCATAGCCGACCCACATGCCGGCCACGATCTCGGGGGTGTACCCGATGAACCAGGCGTCGGTGTAATCGTCGGTCGTTCCCGTCTTGCCCGCAGCCGGGAGGGTGAAGCCCGCTTTCCACACGGCGCTGAAGGCCGTGCCGCGCCGGATCACGTCCTTCATCATATCCACCATGAGCCAGGTGTGCTCGGGATCCATCACGGGCTCCCGGCGGATCGCCGGCTGCCACAGGATGTTGCCCTGGCGGTCTTCCACCCGCAGGATGCCCACCGGCTCGGCGCGGGTCCCGAGCGTGGCGAAGGCGGTATAGGCGGCGATGATCTCCATCGGGCGCACGCCCTTCGCGCCGATGTGGATCGAGGGGTAGGGCGGCAACGGCGTGGTGATCCCGTACCGCCGGGCCTCGCCGATCACCGTCTGCTCTCCCAGTGCCATGCCGAGCTTGATGGTACCGAGGTTGCGCGACAGGTAGAGCGCTTCCCGCATCGGGATCATGCCGAGCGTCGTGTCGTCATCGTCCTTGGGCTGCCACAGCGACGAGTCGAGCTGGATCACCGGCGGGTTGAGCGGCGAATCGTCGACGATCTCGGTCACGGGATGTCCCGCCCGCACCGCGGCGGAATAGACGAACGGCTTGAAGGTCGAGCCCGGCTGCCGGATGGCCTGCGTGGCGCGGTTGTACTTCGAGTCGTCGAAGTCACGCCCGCCGATCATGGCGCGGATGTATCCCGTGTTCGCCTCGAGCGCGACCAGCGCGCCCTGGATGTACGGCGTGAACGGCCCGTGGTCTTCGCCCGAGGCCTTGGAGGACTCGAGATACTCCCGGTAGGTGGTGCGCCCGGGGAACTTCCCGTTCGAGTACACGCCGGCTTCGATGGCGTCGAGCTGGGACTGGAGCGCACGCTCCGCCGCTTCCTGCATGTCGAGATCGAGCGTGGTGTAGATACGGAGGCCGCCCTCGTACAGGTCCCGGCCGAAGCGGGCGTCGAGCTGCACGCGCAACCACTCGACGAAGTAGGGGGCCACGTCGCCGTAGTTGGTGCGCTTCGCGGTGAGCACGAGGGGGTACGCCTGCCAGAGCTCCGCCTCCTCCGACGTGAGGAAGCCCTGGTTCTGCATCAGCTCGAGCACCACGTTGCGCCGCCGCACGGCGCGCTCCGGGTGAGTGCGTGGGTTGTAGAACGCCGGCAGCTTGGGCAGCGCCGCGAGCGTCGCCGCTTCCGCGACGTTGAGCTGCTGCGCGTGCTTGCCGAAGTAGATCTGGGCCGCCGCCTCGACCCCGTGAGCCCCCGCACCCAGGTTGATCTGATTCAGGTACAGCTGGAGGATCGTGTCCTTGGGGAAGCTGTGCTCGATCTCTACCGCCACCCGCGCTTCCTTGAGCTTGCGGGTGAGCGTCTTCTCGCGGCTGATCTCCTCCGGGAAAATGTTGCGGGCGAGCTGCATGGTGATGGTCGAGAACCCCTGCGCGAAACTCAGCGTCACGAGATCGTTCTTGATGGCGCCGAGGATGCGCCAGTAGTCGATCCCGTGGTGGTCGTAGAAGCGCTTGTCCTCCGTGGCGAGGAACGCCTGACGCACCGGCAGGGGGATGTCGGCGAGCGGCAGCACGGTGCGCCGCTCGGCGCCGAGCTCGCTGATGAGCCGGCCGTCCGCCGCGTAGACCTTGGATGTCTGCACCTGGTGATTCGGGTTCGCGACGAGGCGCGAGATGCTCGGGCAGTGCTCGCCCGCGCACACGCGGGTCCACGCGCCGTAGGACAGACCGAGGACGTACGCGCCGGCTAGCACCGCAACCGCGATCACGCGGCGGCGGACCTTGGGCTTCTGCCACCAGGAGAGCGGTCCGGGCAGCGTAACGGGGGGGGGCGCTGGGATGGACGCCATCGCGCTACAACCTAGTGAGGCCGCGCCGCGCTTGCCAGCCGTTGCGGCTTCTCGTACGATTCCGCGCCATGTCGGACCTCTTGGCCGAACTCGAGTGGCGGGGCTTCGTGCACCACGCCACGAAGGATCTCGCGGCACACCTCGCCACGGGTCGCCGCACGCTGTACTGCGGCTTCGACCCCACCGCGCCCAGCTTCCAAGTCGGGAACCTGATGCCGCTGATGCTGCTGCGGCATTTTCAGCTCGCTGGTCACAGGCCGATTGTGCTGATGGGCGGGGGCACCGGCCTGATTGGCGATCCTAGCGGTAAGCAGAGCGAGCGACCCCTCCTTTCCGAGGAGCAGATCCGGGAGAACGTGCGCCGCCAGCGCGACCAGCTGGTGCGGCTATTCGACTTCGACGCGAAAGAGACGCGCGTCCTCGTCCTGAACAACGCCGACTGGCTCGTGGAGCAGCGGCTCGTGGCTTTTCTGCGCGATGTCGGGAAACACTTCAGCGTCAATGTGATGATGCAGAAGGAGTCCGTGAAGGCTCGACTCGATGCCGGAATCTCGTACACCGAATTCAGCTACATGTTGCTCCAGGCCTATGACTTCCTGCACCTGTCTCGAAAGGAGCAGTGCACGATCCAGGTGGGTGGCAGCGATCAGTGGGGCAATATCACGGCGGGGATCGACCTGATCCGTCGCGTGGAAGGCGGCGAGGCGCACGGCCTCGTCGGACCGCTCTTCACGACCGCATCGGGCGCGAAGTTCGGAAAGACCGAAGGGGGCGCCGTCTGGCTCGATCCCGCGCTCACCTCACCCTACCAGTTCTATCAGTTCTGGATCAACACCGACGACCGCGACGCCGAGCGCTGTCTCAAGCTGTTCACACTCCTGTCCCAAGACGAGATCCAGGCGCTATTGCGGTCCCATGACAAGGATCCGAGCCGGCGCGAGGCGCAGAAGAGGTTGGCGAGTGAGGTCACCCAGCTCGTCCACGGCAAACAGGCGTGTGCCAGCGCTGTCGCCGCGAGTGCCATCCTGTTCGACGAATTCAGCCCGCGAGAAGTGGAACCCAGCGCGTTCGACGTCCTGGCGCAGGAAATCCCGGCCGTCGCCGTCTCGAACTCCGACAGCCTCACGCTCGTCGACGCCCTCGTGCAGGCGGGACTCGCGAAGTCGAAGAGCGAGGCGCGGCGTGCCATCGAGCAGGGCGGGATTTACTTGAACCAGGAGCGGGTGAAAGAGGTCGATCGTCGCATCGAGCCGGGCGACTGGCTCGGCGCTCGCAACATCCTGCTGCGCAAGGGCAAGAAGGACTACGCCATGCTGCGCGTGGAAAGCGGCGGAGGGCGCTGACCTGTTCATCGGCCACTATGCTCTCGCGCTGGCGGCGAAACGCGCCGCCCCGAGAACTACGACGCTACGTTGTAAGAGTGTTCAGACGTACAACGTAGCGTCATAGCGTCGTGCAACGGTTTCTCACTCCAGCTGATCCATCACATCCAGCACCCTTTCCATTTCTTCCACGGTATTGTAGCAATGCGGGGCGAGCCGGATGGCACCCTCGCGCAACGAGCAGACGACGTGGGCCCGCTTGAGCGCGTGGTACGCCTCCGCCGGGTGCTTGGGCGCGAGGCAGATGATCGCCGATCGGTGCGCCTCTTCGCGCGGCGAGGCGATGCGGATGCCGTTCTCGTCGGCCCACCGCAGCACCGGCTCGTGCAGCGTGCGGGCGTACTGCGCGATGTCGTCGATCCCGAGCTCGGCGAGCATGCCCACCGAGGTGGTCATGCCGTAGAAATCCTGGAACGGGAGCGTGACCATTTCGAAGCGGCGGGCGTCGGGGCGGAAGGTGGCGTTGTAGTCGGTGAGCCGGGAGAAATCGTCGGTTCCCTCGAAGGCCATCCACCCGGCGACCGCGGGCTCGAGCACGGCGATCAGCTCCCGCCGGACGTAGACGAACCCCGAGCCCCAGGGCGACAACAGCCATTTCTGTCCGCCGCACGCCAAGATGTCCACGGGTGTGTCGCGCAGGTCGAGCACCGAGTTCCCGACGCCTTGGATCCCGTCCACGACAAGGAACGTGCCGTTGGCGCGGCACGCGGCGCCGAGCCGCGCGAGATCGGCGCGGTACCCGTTCGAGAATTGGACGAAGGACACCGCGAGCACCCGCACGCGCGGGTCGTGCAGCCGCTCCACCAGGTAGTCCTCGTCGGGCCAGCCCTCGGGGGCGCAGGGCGCGAGCTCGACCTCGACGCCCCGCTTCCTCAGCAGGAGCCACGGATAGACGTTCGCCGGGAACTCGCGATCCGAGACCAGGACCACGTCCCCCGGCTGGAGCGGCAGCGCGCACGCCGCCAGGTTGAGCCCGTGGCTGGTATTGGTCGCGAGGGCGATCTCCGCCGGCTCCGCGTTCAGCAGTCCGGCGACGGCGACGCGCGCCGCCTGCAATCCGCTCTGGAGCTCGCGGTCGGGGAGCAGGTGCGGGGCGGTGCGTTTGGCGGTGAATTCGTCGAGCGCGCGGCGCGTGCGCTCGGGAATGGGGCCGATCGAGGCGTTGTTCAGGTAGACCGTGTCCGCAGTCCAGGGGAACTCCGCGGCGCGCAGCGCACGGAACTGATCGCGCAGCGCGCGCAGCCGCGTCGGGTGGTAGGCGATGTCGGTCATGCTCTCACGTCGAGCGCGTCGCGCAGTCCGTCACCCATGAGGTTCACGCCCAGCACGGTGAGGCCGATCGCGAGCCCGGGAACGAGCGACACCCAGGGCGCGACGCGCAGCAAGTCCCGCCCCTCGGCGATCATCGCGCCCCAGGACGGCGTGGGCGGCTGCGCCCCCAGCCCCACGAACGACAGGGCCGCCTCGGCCATGATGGCACCCCCCACGCCCAGCGTCCCGGCCACGATCACCGGCCCGAGCAGGTTGGGAAGCACGTGGCGCGCGACCAGGCGCGCGTCGGACGCGCCCAGGGCACGGGCCGCCTCGACGTAGTCGAGCCTCCGTACCACGAGCACCTGCCCGCGCACCAGCCGCGCCATCCCCGCCCAGCCCACGAGCCCGATCACCAGGCAGACGACCGGCAGCGACGGCCGCACGGCCGCGGCCACGGCGATGAGCAGCAGGAGCGACGGGAAGGCGAGCGTGACGTCGGCGGCGCGCATCACGACGGCGTCCACCCAGCGGCCGTAGAAGCCGGCCGTGAGGCCGAGCACCAAGCCGGCCGCGAGCGCGATCACCTGGCTCGCGAGGCCCACCGCCAGCGACAGCCGGGCGCCGAACAGCACGCGACTCAGCACATCACGCCCCTGTGCATCGGTCCCGAGCAGATAGGCCGCCGACGGCGAACGCAGGGCCACGGCGAGATCGCCCTGGGACGGATTGCCGGCCAGCCACGGCGCGGCGAGCGCGGCGAGCGCGAGCGTCGCTACGAGAGCGAGACCGGCGAGCGCCCAGCGATGACGCGCGACGCGACGGATGAGTAGCGCTGGCATAGGGACTACGACTACGTTACTCGAAGGCTCACCTTCCGGGCAAGCGGCGGGTCACGTGAACACCCAGACGCGATTCACTCTCGTGTTGGGCGGCGGCGGCATGAAAGGCCTCGCCCACATCGGCGTGCTCCAGGCGCTCACCGAACGCGGACTCGTTCCGGCGCGGATCGTCGGCTCGAGCGTGGGCGCGATGGTGGGCGCTGCGTGGTCGGCGGGCCGGAGCATCCCCGAGCTGCGCGACGTGGCCGTGAGCCTGCGCCGCAAGGACGTGTTCGCCGTGGCGCACGCCGACATGGCGTTCAAGCGGATGCGCTCCCCCGCCCTGTTCCGCCGCGAGCCCCTCGACCTGCTGATCCATCGCCTCGTCGGTGACGTGACGTTCCAGGAGCTGCGCAACCCGCTCATCGTGAACACGGTGGACATCAACTCCGGGATGCAGGTGTTCTGGGGCCTCGAGGGGCTCGACGACGTGGCCGTGCGGGACGCCGTGTTCGCCTCGTGCGCCCTGCCGGGGTACCTCCCCCCGCGCGAAATCCGCGGTCGGTTCTACGTGGACGGCGCGACGGTCGACAACCTCCCCGTCGGCACGGCCCGCATCCTCGGGGCCGACGTGATCCTCGCGGTCGACGTCTCGGCATCGAACGCGTTCCGCGCGGACACGCAGGAGGAAGGATTCGCCGCGGTGTTCGCGCGGGCCACCGAGATCGCGATGCAGTCGCTCCTCGAGCTGCGGCTGCGCGAGTGGACGACGCCGCCGATCTTCTACGTGCACCCGCGCGTCGAGCACATCTCCGCGTTCTCGTTCGACCACCCGCGCGAGCTGGTGGAGGAAGGCTATCGCGCGACGGCGGCGGCGCTCGACCGGCCGGCGGACTGGCCCGCGGCGGGCGATGCCGGCGTCTACCCCCGCCGCCCCGTCTCCGTGCGCGTACAGCCGGAGCGCTGCATCGGCTGCGGCGCGTGCCTCGTGCAGGCGCCGCCGGGCATGTTCGTGCTCGATGCGCAGGGCAAGGCCGTCGTCACACGGCCGGATCAGGAATGGTCCCCGATCGACGGCGAATTCATCCGGCACTGCCCGACGTACGCCATCAGCGCGCGGCCGACGGCGGTCCCCGCCGAAACTCGCCGTCAATCCGGATGAGGTCGCGCGCCACGCGGTCCCAGTTGTAGTACGTCTCCACGGCGCGGCGACCCGCCGCCCCCATGCGCCGGCGTAGCTCGGCGTCGCCCAGCAGCCGAGTGATGCCGGCCGCCACCGCCGCGGGATCACCGGCATCCACGAGAATCCCCGTTTCGCCCTCGCGCACCGCGTCCGGCACGCCGCCCGAGCGGCCCCCCACCACCGCGAGCCCGCAGGCCGACGCCTCCAGGAGGGAGATCCCGAAGCCCTCGACCAGCAGCTCGACGCGGCGCGACGCGCCGACGTAGAGGTCGGCGGCGTTGTACAAGGCGGGCAGCTCGTCGTCGGCCACAAAACCGAGGAACCGTACGGCGTCGCCGACGCCGAGATCCACCGCCAGCCGCTCGAAGCGCGGGCGCTGCGGCCCGACGCCCGCCACCGCGTAGCGGGGAGGTGCGTCCGGAAACGCCGCGCGCACCGCCGGAAGCGCACGGATGACCGTGTCGATCCCCTTGTGCCACTCGAGCCGCGACACCGTGAGCAGCCACGGCCCACCCTCGAGGCCGAGCCGGCCGCGCACGGGGCGCGGGTCGATGCCCGGCCGGAAATGTGTCTGGTCGGTACCGAGCGGAACGACGCGGACGTCGCCGCCCAGCGTGGGCTGGTCCAACGCGGCGAGGACCGACCGGGCGCGCTCCGCCGTCCAGCGGCTGTTCGCCACGACCACCACCGCGTCGCCCAGCAGCTTGCGCGCCGTCCAGCGCCGGAAACGGGAGCGGTGCATCTTCGACTCGAGCAGCAGCAGCTCCGTGCCGTGGACGATCACGCCGTAGGGCAGCGCGTAGCGCCCGCGCAGCCACCGCGCCGGGTACCCGGCGGGCTTGAGCTCGCCGCACCAGGCGAACCCGGGCTTGGTGCGCCGGACCAACCCGCTCGCCCGTGCCGTCCACAGCACGAGTCCATGGATCGTGCGCAGCCGCGCGGCCCGGATCGGCGCGTGGTCGATCGGCTGGGGAAACCGCGCATCGCTGGCCGCGCTCCCGGCGTGTCGGCCGGTCGAGACGATGAGCGCGCCCGGGGGGTACCGCAGCGCGAGCTCGCCCATCCACCGCGCGATGCCGCCGCCCTGCGGAGGAAAGTTGAAGGCGAGGAGGAGGGTGGTGCTCAAAGCAGGGAAGGGGTTGCGACCACCTCCGCTTCGATCGCACGGAGGTCGCGCACGACGCGGTCCCAATTGAAGTGCGTCTCGACGGCGCGCCGTCCATTCTCGCCCAGCCGCGTCGCGAGCGTCGTGTCGCCGAGCAGGCGACAGATCGCGTCGGCGAAGGCCTCCGAGTCCTCGGGCGGCACGAGGAACCCGGTCTCGCCGTGTTGCACGGCGTCCGGGATCCCTCCCGAGTCCCCTGCGACGATCGGCACGCCGCACGCCGAGGCCTCGACGAGCGAGATGCCGAACCCTTCCACGCCGAGCCGCTCGGACCGCCGCGACGCGCCGACGTACACCGCCGCGAGGTTGTAGAACGCCGGCAGCTCCCGGTCGCTCACCACACCGACGAAGCGCACGTGGTCACCGAGGCCGAGCTTCTCCGCCAGCTTCTCCAGCCGCTCGCGATCGGGGCCCGTTCCGGCGACGGCGTAGCGCACGTCCGGCGCGCGGGCGAGGATCGTTGGTAGCGCTTTGATCACGGTGTCCATTCCCTTGTGCCGCTCCAGCCGGGCGACGGTCACGAGCCAGCGCGTCCCGCCGTCGGGCAATCCGAACCTTTCCCGCAGGCCATCCGCATCAGCGCCCGGCCGGAAGTGCGTCGGATCGGTTCCGGGATGCAGGACGCGCAACCGCTGGCCATGCCCGTCGAGCCCCAGGTCTCCCAGGATCGCCAGCGCCAGATCACGCGTCCAATTGCTGATCGCGAGCAGCACCGCCGCGCCGCCGAAAATCGCCCGAGCCGTACGGCGCTTGAACGCGGAGTGCCGGATCTTGTGCTGCTCACTGAGCAGGTCCGCGCCGTACAAGAACAGGCTGTACGGCACACCCAGCCGCTCGTACACCCAGCGCGCCGGGTACCCGGCCGGCTTCACGTTGCCGCAGTGGACGAAGCGGACGCGATGCTGGCGCGCCAGGCTGGCGGCACGCCGTGCCCAAAAGAGCAGCCCCGGCAGGGTCTTGGTACGCCGCACACCGATCGGAAGGCGGTCGATGATGGCGGGAAGCCCCGAGTCCACGTCGGCCGCGTCGGGGTCGCTCGGCGTCGAGACGATCAGCTCGCCCTTGGGGAAGTGGCGGGCGAGCTCGCCGTGCAGGCGGGCGATGCCGCCGCCCATCGGGGGGAAATCCTGCGCCAAGAGCATGGTCGTCATCGCGACGGTCCCCGGGGGAGCTTCCGCATGGGCCTGACGAATGCTAACGCGGGGCGTCCCCGCGGAGCAATCGGCGTCGCGCGACGGCTTCGCGGTACACGACTTCGGTGCGCGCCGCCGTCCGCTCCAGTGTGAAATCGCCGCGCACGCGCGCGCGGCCGGCGGCCGCGAGCCGGGCCGCGAGCGCCGGATCCTCCAGCAGTCGCCTCAGCGCGTCCGCCCACGCGGTGGGATCGAGTGGCGGGACCAGCAAGCCCGAGTCCCCGTCATGGATCAACTCGGGGTTCCCGCCGGCCGCGGAGGCGGCAACGGGCAGCCCCAGTGCCATCGCCTCGAGCAACGCCTGGGACAAGCCTTCGATTCGGGACGGCAGCGCCGTGAGCGTCGCGAGCCGATAGAACGCGAGCGGGCGCTCAGTGAATGGCACGAACACCACCCGGTGCCGCTCCGGAACGAGTCGGGCGAGCGCCTGGAGGGTGTCGTTCGGCTCGATCCCGACGAACGCGAGGAGCGTGGGACGCTCGAGGGTGCGCAGGGCCTGCAGGAGCACGTGCTGGTCTTTGAGCCGCGCTACCACGACGACGACCGGTCGCCCGTCCGCCGTGCCCAAGGCCGTCCGTGCGGCCGCCTCATCCTGGCGCGCGAGGCCCGCGTCCACGCGAGCGAGATCGATCCCGTTCCAGACGACCCGCAGACGGCCACCTGGATGCCAGCGACGTTTCAACGCGCGCGCGACCGCATCGCTCACCGCGATCGTGCGGTCGGCGGTTAGACCGACCGCGAGCAGCTCGGCGGGTGAGGTGCGCGGCATCGTGCGCCGCGTCACGATGAACGCCTGCGCCAGACGGCCGCGCCACCGCAGCCAGGTGAGGGCGCGCCGGTCGCGCGTCCCATGACTGTTGATGACATCGACACGCTCGCGAGCCGTCGCATCGACGATGGCGCGCGCCAGGCCCCGGAGCCGACTGAAGTCGAACGGGATGACCGACAACCCCGCCTCGGCCGCCAAGGTGGCGAGCACCGTGCCCGGCCGACAGCCCACCAGCACGCGGTGACCGTGGCCGGCGAGGGCACGGCTCAGCCCGACGATGGACTGCGTCGATCCTTGGCCCTGACCCTGGTGCGTGATCTGCAGAATGGTGAGCGGCTGGTCCGACATGGCACGAAGCTAGTTATACTATGCCGCCCATGCACGTCGTCGTCGCGTCCAACCAGCCGCTCCCGGCGAGGGGCTACGGAGGCCCGCAACGCGTCGTCGTGGCATTGGTTCGCGGGCTCGCGGCGCTCGGGCACCGCGTCACGCTGCTCACGCCGCCGGGTACGCGCGTCCCCGAAGCCATGGTGGTGCCGGTGCCGCCGCGCAAGCTCGTCGATACGGCGGCGCTCGCCCCGTTCGTTCCCCGCGACGCGGAGATCGTGCACGCACACTTCCCGCTGCGCCGGGCGCCCGGCGCCGTTCCCGTCGTCGAGACCGTCCACCGGAACCTGAAGCCCGGCACCCCGCTCCACCCCACCAGCATCTTTCTCTCGCGCGATCACGCCCGCCGGCACGGAAGCGAGGCGTTCGTCTACAACGGCCTGGACCCGGCCGAGTACGTGTTCCGGCGCTTCGCCAAACGAGCCGACCAGTACGACCTGTTCCTCGGAAAGCTGCACAGCGCCAAGGGCTATCACTGGGCGGTCGAAGCGGCGAAGCACACGGGGCACAAGTTGATCGTCGCCGGCGGCTGGCGGCCGAGCTTCACGGGATCCGTCAAGTACGTGGGCGAGGTGGACGGTGCGGCCAAGGCAGCGCTGCTCGCGCGGGCCCGCTGCGTGTGGAATCCGGCCGCGTGGGACGAGCCGTTCGGGCTCGTGACGATCGAGGCATTCCTGTCGGGCACGCCGGTCCTCGGGACCCGCCGGGGCGCGCTTCCGGAACTGATCACGCCCGCGGTGGGGGCGCTGTGCGACACGATGGACGAGATGATCGCCGCGGCCGAAACGATCCAGAACCGCGACCCGGCGGCATGCCGCACGCACGCCGAGCGTCATTTCACGCACCTCGTCATGGCGACGGACTATGCGCGGATGTACGCACACCTCATCGAAACCGGTACCCTTCCCCCCGGACGGTCGTCGTCGTGAGGCGCACGCATCGCCAGCCGGTCCACTAGCGGCCTGGCCATGCACATCGTCCAATTCCACCACGTGCGACTGCCCGTCACGAAATACGGCGGCGCTGAGCGCATCGTGGCGTGGTTGAGCCAGGGTCTGGTCGAGCTGGGTCATCAGGTCACCCTCCTCGCGCCGCAGGGGAGTCGCGTCGCGGGCGTGCCGGTGGTCGAGGTCCGGCCGGAAGAAGTCCTGTCCCCGGCGTTCGATTTGCGCCGCTACGTGAGCGAGCCGGTCGACATCGTGCACTATCACTGCCAGATCCATTACCCGCCACCGAGCGTGCCGTCCGTCTGGACGCTTCACGGCAACATGGGCGGCGGACGGCGCGCGGATGCCCGAACGATCTGCGTGAGTCAGGACCACGCGCGCCGCCATGCGACCGAGGTCTTCGTGCGCAACGGTGTTCGTCTCGACGAGTACGAGTTCCGTGCCGCGAAGGGAGACTACGACCTCTTCCTGGCGCGATTGCACAGCGTCAAAGGGTGGCAAGTGGCCGTCGCGGCCGCGAAGCGATGCCGCGTGCGCTTGGTGCTGGCTGGCGGATGGCGGCCCAGTCTTTCGCGCTTCGTCAAATTCGTCGGCCAGGTCGGTGGCGCGCGGAAGCGCGAGCTGCTCGCGGGAGCCCGCTGCCTGTGGATGCCGGTCCGCTGGGACGATCCGTGTCCGGTCAACATCCTCGAGGCACTCGCCAGCGGCACTCCGGTCATCGGATCGCCCCGCGGCTCCCTGCCAGAGCTGATCTCCCCGGACGCGGGCGGACTCGGGACGACACTGGAGGAGCTTGTGGCGCTGCGCGGTCGTTTGGCCGATTGGGATCCGCGCGCCTGCCGTGCGCGCGCCGAGCGGAGCTTCTCGCACCTCGTCATGGCGGACGAGTACGTGCGCATGTATCGCGCCCTGCTCGCGACAGGAACACTCCCCCCAGGCCGGCCGACGCCGGGGTGACCACGGCTCCTACAGCAACTCGGCGAGCGCCGCGTGAAACCGGCCGGCTGCCGCTTCGATCGTCAGGTCCCGCACCGCTGCCGGGTCGGGTGGGGGACCGGCCAGGGCGGCGGCGATCGCCGCGACCAGTGCCGGCTCGTCGTCCAGGGAGAAGAAGCGCGCGGCGCCGTCCACGAACTCGCGATGCGGCGAGATACCGGACGCGACCACCGGCGTGCCGCACGCGATCGCCTCGATCGGCGACAGCCCGAATCCCTCGAACCGACTGGGGCACACGGCGACGCTCGCCAGGCGGTACGCGCTCACGATCTCGGCATCGCTCAACCCGCTTTCGATGGAGCACTCAACGCCCAACTCGGCGGCGAGCCTCCGCAGGTCCGCCTCGTCCGGTCCCCGGCCGATGAGCCGCACCGCCAAGGACGGGCGCAGCTGTCGCGCCGCCCGGATCACCGCCTGCTGGTTCTTGGCGGGCTGGAGCCGGGAGACAGAGAGGAGATGGGACGGCCCGGGCCGCTCGCTGTCGAGCGGGCGGAAGCGGTCCGAGTCGTAGCAGTACGGCACGCGACGGCACGGCACGGCGAATTGGGCGGTGACACTCGCGGCGGTGAGGGCGCTCGGCGCCCACACGGCGCGGGCCCGTGCCGCGATGAGCCGCAGTCGGCTGTAATAGCCCCGCCGCTCACGGTACGCGCCGCGCAGGCGCGGGAGGCGCACGAAGAACCGGCCCAACACCCACCACACGGGGTCGGGCCGCCCGCCGCCGGTCCTCCAGGGCGGGAGATCCCACACGTAGAGGACGAGCGGGCACGCCCGCGCCGCGGCGTAGCGCCACGCCCGCTCCGCCACGGTGCCGCTCATCGCGAGCGCCAACCGGGCGGGGGCGTCGTCCTCCGTCGCGATCGTCAACCCCAGCTGCCGCAGGCGGGGGACGACCAGCGCGGCGAAGCGGTTCGGAGCGAACCAGCGAACGTCGATCACCGGGGCGTCACGTCGAAGACAAAAACCGCCGCGCCCCGTTGCTTCAGCGGGAGCAGGTTGCGCAGGGGCGAGCGGTAGAAGCGACCGAGCCGCACCCGCCCCCAGGGCTCCAGCGCGCTCGTGAGCGAGCGTTCGTCGTATTCCCGCTTGTGGTCGGGGTCCCAGAACGACCGCCCCACCGGCGTCGTCCCGACGAGCGTCCCCCCGGCGGCGAGATACCCGACCAGCTCGCCCACAAAGGCCCGATCGTCCGGTACGTGCTCGAGGACCTCGCAGCAGAACACGAGATCAAACGCCCCCCGCTCGGGCGCGTCCAGCGTGAACACGGGCGCCGCCGCCTCGCCCCGAAACGCGCGCGCCTGCGCGATGGCTGCAGGCGAGATGTCGTGGCCCACGGCCCGCGCGCCCGCGCGCTGGAGCGCGAATGTGAAAACGCCGTCCATACAGCCGTAGTCGAGGACTCGCTTCCCGGCTGGCGGATAGCGACGGAGCAGCACGCGATGACGCCACAGCAGGTGGCGCAGGCGCCACTCGAGGTCCGGCGCGGCAGGATCCTGATGCTCGAGCCAGACGCGATACTGCCGATCGTACTCTCCTGCCTGGTCCATCACTTCCTCAGGTTTCGGCCATGCTGTAGACTGCCCCATGCGCGTCATCGTCCTCGGCGCCGGCGGTGCTCACAAAACCGAGACGGCGATCGCCCGCGCCGTGCGCACGCTCGGGCACCGCTGTGGCCATGTCAACGTGGTCGGCTGGGTCCGCTATCTCAAGGGGCTCGCTCGCCCAGTGGTGCGCCGCCTCGTCGAGTCGTTCGCGCCTGACGTGCTCCTCATGACGCGCCAAACGATGTGGCTCGGCGAGGCAACGGTGCGGGCGCTGGCTCGCGGACGTCGCTCGGCGTTCTGGTACTTCGATCTCGCCGACCGCCCGCTCCCGGACGCCGTCGCCCTGGGCCGCTGCGCCGACGCGATGTTCGTCACGTACCAATCGCAACTGGCGCGATACCGGGCAGTGGGCATCTCCAACGTGTGGTACCTGCCGCAGGGGCTCGACCCGACGGCCGACCGTCCCGTGACCCGCTCGCCGCGCCGCTACCAGTGCGACGTCTCGTTCGTCGGCGCGGGTCCATACCCCTACCGCCACGACCTCCTGCGTGCAATCGCCGCCGCATGCGAGCTGCAGATTCGAGGCCCCGGCTGGGCCGGCGCGCCGCCCGGCCTGCCGGTGCGCGGCGGCCCGGTCCGGGGCACGTGCTTCGCCCAAGTGGTCCACGGGGCCGCCATCTGCCTGGGCGCGCACGCCGTCCCCGAGCAAGCACGCGAGCGCGGCGGTGGCGCTTCGAATCGGATGTGGAAGGTGCTCGGCTGCGGCGGCTTCTATCTGGGCGCCTACGTCGATGGGATCGAGGCGTTGGCACGGGACGGCGAGCATTGCGTCTGGTACCGCGATGCGGACCACGCCGTGGAGCTGGTGCGGCAGTATCTCGCCGACCCTGCGGCCCGCACCCGGATCGCGCGGGCGGGCCGTGCGCACGCCCTGGCCCATCACACCTACGCCCACCGCGTGGCCTTGCTGCTCGCGGGCCGGGGCTACACTTCCACGTAATTCCGAAACTCGAAGACGCGAGCGCCCGTCAGGCGCTCGATCCAGTCGGAGAGATAGTATCGCAGGAAGCCGAGCCGGAATCGACGCGGCTCGAGCGGCACCATCGCCTCGTTCGCCCGCGCCGCGATCCACTCCTGCACCGCCCGAGGATGCGCGCCGGCGAAGCGGCGCAGCAGCGGCATCCATCCCAGCGTGCCGCGGGCCTGCGCCGCTGCCGACCGGTCGCGGCCCCTTGGGAAGATCGTCTTGCTCACCTCGTGTTTCTCGCCGATCGCCCAGGCAGGCCGTGCCCACCCGTAGTGGAACACTTCGGCGTCCGTCTGGCGGGCGCGGATCTTTCGCAGCTCGCTCCCGACCCGAAACCCCTGCGCGTCCTGGAACGACCGGACACCGCGTCCCAATCGCACGCAGCGTACCTCGCGGCGGTAGTACCGTCGCGCCGTCGCGACCGTATCGAAGTTTCCCCAAAAGTGCCGGTAGCGCACGAGCAGGCCCTCGACGCGCGCGTCCCGGTCCCATTCCGCGACCCGCTCCTGCAGGATGCGCGCGCCTGCCTCGTGGAGCACTTCATCGGCCTGGATGTAGACTCCCCAGCGTCCCCGGCAGGCGTCCAATGCCCGCTGCGTCTCGATCGCGAGCATCCGGCTGTGTTGGCTGACGTCCCACACCGTGTCGAGGATGCGGAGCCGCGGGTCGTCGATCGCGCTCACGAGATCGCGCGTGTCGTCGTCCGACTTGCCGACGTTCACGACGACCTCGTCACAGATGTCGAGGATCGACCGGATCGCCGGAACGATCGGGTAGTCGAGCCGGACCGCGTTGCGGACGATGGTGAACCCGGAGATCACGTCAGGTGCGGAACTGCAGGTCGTGCAGCCGGCGGTACAGCCCGCCCGCGGCGAACAGGGTCGCGTGTGTTCCCCGCTCCAGGATCCGCCCCTCGGCGAGCACCACGATCAAGTCCGCGTGCTGGACGGTGGCGAGCCGGTGCGCGATCACGAACGTGGTGCGGTGCGCGATCAGCCGGTCGATGGCCTCCTGCACCAGTCGCTCGGACTCCATGTCGAGCGCGCTCGTCGCCTCGTCCAGGATCAAGATGGGTGGATCGCGCAGCAGGGCGCGCGCGATCGCGATCCGCTGGCGCTCGCCCCCCGAGAGCCGCGTGCCGCGCTCGCCCAGGATCGTGTGATAGCCGTCGGGCAGCTGCGAGACGAAGTCGTGGGCGTTGGCGGCGCGCGCCGCCGCCTGTACCTGCGCGAGCGTGAAGTCGCTCCGCCCGTAGGAGATGTTCGCGAGCACCGTATCGTTCAGCAGGATGGTCTCCTGCGACACGATGCCCATGAGCCCGCGCAAGCTGGTGCGGGTGAACTGGGCGATGGGAACCCCGTCCATGAGGATGGCCCCGCGCGTCGGCTCGTAGAACCGCGGCAGCAGGTCGACCAGTGTCGTCTTCCCCGCCCCCGATGGACCCACGACGGCCACCACCTGCCCGCGCCGCACCTCGAAGTCTACGCCCTCGAGCACGGGCGCCTGGCCGTTGTACGAGAACGACACCCCGCGGTACTCGATCCGCTGCTCGAACCGCGCCGGCACCTCCCCCGGGCGCTCGCCTTCTTCGGAGGCGAGATCGAGCACTTCGAACACCCGGTCCGCGGCCGCGAGCGCCCCCGCCATCGCCGTGGGATAGTTGGCGACGGACTTGACGGGGGACATGAGCCGGAGCGCCACGGCGATGAACGCGATCAGGACCGCGGGCTGCAGGCCGGCCGCTTGCCCGAGCGCCAGTCGCGTGCCGACCGCGAAGATCAAGACGATGACCGCGCCGGCGAAGACCTCGCTCACCGGGCTCGTCAGCAGCGCGTAGCGCTGCGCCCGCAGGACACCCTTGCGGTAGCGATTGGCGAGCTGCCGAAAGCGATCGGCCTCGAAGGCTTCCGCCACGTACGCGCGCACCAGTTTGATCGATCCGACCAGCTCGCTCACGAGGCTGGTGAGCTCCCCCCGCTGGTCGGCCTGCTCGCGCGAGCGGCGGCGGACTTTCCCGACCACCGGCCGCACGATCAGCACCAGGAGCGGCGCGCAGACGAGGGCGACGAGGGTCAGGCGCCAGGACAGGCCGACGAGGATCGCCACGTAGACCATGATGAGGCTGACGTTCTGCACCAGGGACGCGAGCGCCGCGGTGACCGCCGTCTTCACCTGGTCCGTGTCGTTGATGACCCGCGAGAGCAGCTGGCCACCGCGTGTCTTCTGAAAGAACGCGAGCGGCAGCATCTGCAGGTGACCGAACAACCGCACGCGCAGGTCGCGCACCAGGTTCTCCTGGATCGCGACGCTCGAGACCGCCGCCATGTACGCGAGCGCATTCTTGAGCACCAAGGTGCCCACGAGGACGAGCACGACGTTGCGGAGCGCGGCCTCGGGCGACCCCGCCGAGAAGAGCGGCCCGACGACCGCCACGAGCAGCCGCTCCACCGCCGAGCCGCCGGCAGCCGGCAGGGCTTCGTGCCCGAACAGGGTTCGTAGGAATGGGATCAACAGCACGAATGTGGCGCCGTCCATAACGGACGCCACGAATGTGGCCACGAGGTTGGCGACGAAGAGCAGCGCGTAGGGACGGAGCAGCTGGAGGACCCGGCGGCTGCGACCCATTCAGCGCGCCTTCCCGGCGACCCGCCCCCGTGGCGTGAGCAAAGCGACGGGAAGAATCATCTCTTCGGGCGTGACGCCGCCGTGGAGGAACGAGCCGCGGTAGCGGGCCTGATACTCGCGCAGCTTGGTGGGATAGACGAAGAATCGGTCCGAGGTCGCGAGCAGCAGCCGGACGCCGAGCCCCATCCCCGGCAGACCGAAGCTCTTCAGGTCTTCGACGAGAATCGCCGCCTCCGGGTCCTCGCTCTTCAAGTCCTCGCCGAACTTGTAGCGCAGATTCGCCGTGGCGTCCCGCTTGGCGTACACCGTCGCGGGGGTCTCGCAGGGAATGGAGCCGTGATCGGTGGTGAGCAGCACGGTCACGCCCCGCCGCTCCGCTTCCTGCAGCGCGGCGAGCACGGGCGAGCGCTCGAACCAAGTGCGGGTGAGACTCCGCAAAGCCGCCTCGTCGCGCGCCACCTCGTAGAGGATCGCGCTCTCCGAGCGACCGTGTGTGAGCTGGTCCACGAAGTTGAATACCAGCGCGGTGACGCCGTCCTGGCTCAAGTGGGCGGGGAGGCGCCGCACCAGGTCCCCCTCCCCCGAGCTGAACACTTTCTCGTAGCGCACCGGCACCGGTCGGCCCACCAATTCCTGCAGCTGCTCGGTCAGGAGCTCGCCCTCGTGGGCGTTGAGGCTCTCATCGTCGGACGCCTGACCCCACCAGGCCGCGTGCCGCGCCGCGATCTCCATGGGGAACAGGCCCGAGAAGATCGCGTTGCGCGCGAATGGTGTGGCAGTCGGCAGAATGCTGTAGTAGTGCGACTCTTCGACGTCGAACAGCGGGGTCACCAGGTCGCGCAGCACCTCCCACTGGTCGAGCCGGAGACAGTCGATCACCACGAACAACACGCGCCCTGCGGATTTCAGGACGGGGACGAGGAACTCGGCACCCACGTCGACCGAGAGCGGCGGCCGGTCACCTTCGGGATTGGCGAGCCAGCGGGGATACTGGCGGGCCACGTACACGGCGAAGTCCTTGCGCAGGGACCGCTGCAGCGCGCGCAGCGCCTCCGAGAGACCGGGCTCGTTGGACGCGGCCAGACGAACTTCCCAGCGCGCCAGCTCCGCGACCAGCTCGATCCACTCGCGCCAGGCGAGGGCCGCACCTCGGCGCCCTTCGAGCTCACGAAACCGTGTGACAAAATCGCGGGCGAGGCGCTGCTGTCGAATGCGATCGCCTTCGAGCAGCCGCGTGATCACCGAGAGGATCTGGCGCGGCTGAACCGGCTTCACGAGGTAGTCGTCCACCTCGATGCCGATGGCCTCGCGCAGCGTGCCTTCGTCCTCGCTCTGTGTGACCATCACGACGGGCATCGCAGGATCGATCGCCCGGATCTCACCGATCAGCTCGAGCCCCCGCCGCCCGGGCATCTGCTCGTCGAGCAGCACGATGCTGTAGGGCTGGCGGCGCAGCAGCGCGAGGGCATCGTCGCCATGG
>Ga0184605_10000010_pt1 | contig 87107 bp, 81 predicted proteins | sample PLM0_30_coex_FD_132995 | JGI IMG/M metagenome (GOLD analysis project Ga0184605, IMG submission 132995) | Groundwater sediment microbial communities from an aquifer in East River, Colorado, USA - PLM0_30_coex | ecosystem: Environmental > Terrestrial > Soil > Riparian zone | place: USA: East... | reverse complement strand
GCTCGCGCGAGCGCGATGCAATCCTCCATCGTCGAGCCTTCGAGGGGGATGAAAGGAACGACGTCCGTCGCGCCGATGCGTGGGTGCTCACCTGTATGCTTGCAGAGATCGATGCGCTCGGCGGCCGCGCGGATACCGGCGAACGCGGCATCGACGGCTTTATCAACGGGGGCGACGAAGGTAATGACTGACCGATTGTGCGACGCATCCGACGAGACGTCCAGGACCGAGACGCCCTCGGCAGCGGCGATGGCATCGCGGATGGCTGCAACGACTTCAGGACGTCGCCCCTCGGAGAAATTCGGAACGCATTCGACCAGCTTCATTCAGTCTCTTCCTTTGCTCATGTTGGCGCGTCTCACCGTCTGCAGGAGCCACGCGTGCATTGCGGGATTTCCCGCGACGAACGCTCCCCCCGTCAGCTCCGCCTTGTTCCCGTTCAGATCCGTGATGATCCCGCCGGCCTCCTGTACCAACAGAATCCCCGCCGCGACGTCCCACGGGGCGAGCACGAGCTCCCAGAACGCATCGAACCGCCCGCACGCCACGTTGGAAAGATCGAGTGCGGCCGAGCCCGCGCGACGAATCCCGGCCGTCCCGTGCATCACCAAACTGAACTGCTCGAGGTACAGTGGCAACTTCTCGAGGGTCTTGAACGGGAACCCGGTACCAATCAACGCCCTCGCCGGCTCTCTCAGACTGGACACTTTGATGCGCTTTCCGTTCAGGAACGCACCCGCGCCTCGCCTAGCGGTGAATTCGTCGTCGCGCGCGACATTGAGTACCACCCCGGCGCACAACACACCGTCACGCGCGATGGCGATCGAGACTGCGTATTCAGGGTAGCCATGCAGGAAGTTGGTTGTCCCATCGAGGGGGTCGGCGATGACGACGATTCCCTTTCCGGAAAGCGCGGTTGGTGTCAGCTCTTCGCCGAGCACTGATGCACTCGGCAATCGCCGCTTCACGGTGGCGACGACCTCGTGCTCGGATGCCTTATCTACCTCGCTGACGAAGTCGGACTGTCCCTTCGTCTCCCAAACGAGCTTCTCACGGTCTGCAGTTGCGTGACGAATGACTCGCGCGGCACCGCGGGCTGCTTCCAACGCGATGGCCAGCAGCTCGTCATCGCCTGGATCAGTTGTGGAAATTGCTTGCAACTCGTCTCTCTCGCTCTTTAATTTCGCGCAATGTCCCGCATCTTCAGCGGCATTCAGCCCTCAGGCTCGCTGCACATCGGAAACTACCTCGGAGCCGTCAAGAACTGGGTTGATCTGCAGCACAAATACGAGTCGTTCTTCTGCATTGTCGACTACCACGCGATCACTGTTCCCTACGAGCCGGCTGACTTGCGGGCACGTACGGCCGACATGGCGCTATCGCTCCTTGCAGCGGGTCTCGATCCGTCGAAATGCACGCTGTTCGTGCAGTCGCGGGTGCCGGAACATACCGAGCTGGCCTGGATATTCAACACTCTTACGCCCCTGGGCGAGCTCGAGCGGCAGACCCAATTCAAGGAGAAGGCGAGCCGCGAGGAAAGTGTGCCGGCGGGATTGCTGAATTATCCGGTGCTTCAGGCAGCCGACATCCTGTTGTATCGCGCGGAGCTCGTTCCGGTTGGTGAGGACCAGGTGCAGCATCTCGAGCTGTCGAGAGAGATCGCGCGAAAATGGAATGCGCGATTCGACCCGCACACCGTTGCAAAGCGCGCCGCGGAAGACGAGCCCGGGCGCAGCTTCTTTCCGGAGCCAAAACCGCTGCTCACGCCCACACGGCGCGTCATGGGACTCGACGGTCAGGCAAAAATGTCGAAGTCACTCGGCAACACCGTAGATCTGCTTGAGGATCCCGCTTCCGTCTGGGAGAAGCTCAAGCCCGCGGTAACGGATCCGAAGAGGGTGCGGCGCACCGACCCGGGGACTCCCGAAGTGTGCAACATCTATCACTTGCACAAGGCGCTCAGCCCGCCCGCGACCGTCGAGCATGTGGCCGTGCAATGCAGGACCGCGGGCTGGGGCTGCATCGACTGCAAGAAAGTGCTGCACGAATCGATGGAGAAGGAACTGGCTCCGATTCGGGCCCGCGCCAAGGAAATCGCCGCCAATCCCAAGAAAATGGCGGACACGCTCGCTGTCGGAGCCGATCACGCGCGCGCGATAGCGCGGCAGACAATGAGCGAAGTAAAGACGAAGATGGGACTCGTCTAGACTGCGCGCATGGCTGACGGCGAGCTCCTGACACGCGCGAAGACTTTGCTGGATCAGCTGTCGGAGAAGCCACGTTTCGCGGGAAGCCCCGAAGAAGCAAACGCCCGCGGACGGTGCAGGGTGGAGCTCGAGCGCGCGGGATTCACCTGCAGGGAACTGCCATTCGAGTACTCACAGTGGCCAGGACGGTGGGGCCCGCCACTCGCCGCGGCGATCCAGGCCGCAACAATTCTCCTTGTGGCTCGTACGTCAGTTAATCAGGGTCCGCTGGCCGCGCTGGTGGTGGGAGCGGCATTGCTCAGCGCTCTCATGTTCGCTTCCAGCGATGCCAAGCGGCGCTGGATCACGGAGTTTCCCTTGCAACGTGCGAGATCAGTGAATCTCGAAGCGACGCGAGGCAGTCCGGGAGTGTGGCTGGTTGCCCATATCGACTCGAAGTCGCAGACCGTTCCGATGCTAATGCGAATAGCGAGCGCAATCGTCCTCGCCACCGTCACCGGCGTGGCTTTGCTGGTTCTGCTCGCCTCACTGGCCGGGATGAGCCGCGTCGCATCCGCGTGGCCCTCGCTCGAAATTGCGGCCGTCGTGGCGGCCGTTCCCTCAATGCTGTGTTTTGTGCGCAACGACTCTCGCGGCGCGGTTGACAACTCGAGTGGCGTGGTCGCGGTGATTCTTGCCTGCCAAACTGCTTCGCCCGCTCAGGAGCTTGGTGTTGTCATCACGAGCGGCGAAGAGCTCGGTCTGGCGGGTGCGCGGGTATGGTCTGCGGGCGCCAAAGCGGGAATGCGGATAATCAACTGCGACACGTTGGACGATGACGGCACCTGGCGGTGCATGTACAGCGGGCCCAAACCGGACAGGCTGACGGCCGCGGCGGAAACTATCCGCGGCCGCCTGGGTTTAAAGCTGACCATCGGTCGCTTCATTCCGGGGATCCTTGCGGACAGCATGGCATTCGCGGACCGGGGTATTGAATCGGTCACGGTGAGCCGGGCAACGCTGGGAACTCTCGCGCGCATTCACACACGGCGCGATAATTCCAATACACTGGGGGGCCGCGGCGTTGCAGAAGGTGCCGCGCTGCTCACTGCTCTAGCAAAGGAACTCGGCTGATGGCGCTCCTCATACTGGCCTGTGTGATCATTCTGTCGGAGATACTCATCGTCCTCGGCCTTCCCGGGCTCTGGATAATGGTGGCGACGGCGGTCACTTATAACTTGATTGTTCCGGGCGAGCACATAGGCTGGGTCAGCCTGATCGCCATTGCGGTACTGGCCTTGGTCGCTGAGCTCCTTGAATTCACCCTCGCCGGCAAATACGCCCGCAAGTATGGCGGTTCGCGCCGGGCCGGTTGGGGAGCGATCATTGGGGGAATAGTAGGTGCAATGGTTGGGGTTCCGGTTCCGATCATTGGACCGGTAATTGGCGCGTTTGTCGGCTCGTTCCTCGGTGCGCTGATCGCCGAGCTTGGGGGCGGGTCGAGCGCGGGAGACGCGACGCGAGTCGCCAAAGGGGCTTTGATCGGTCGCGCTGTCTCGACCGCACTGAAAATTGGAATCGGCTTCACGATCGGTATCTGGATCTTCATTTCAGCCATGAGATGACAAAACTGATGCGGACACCAACATGACCGATCGAGACAACGCGGTCGAACAAACTGAATCTGCCCCTGACGACTCCGTCGGAGGCAAGTACGTCTACTGCATCATCCGCAACGACCGCTCGCGGGAATTCGGCGAGATCGGTATCGGCGGTGGCGCGCGAGTCTATAGCGTCAACCACAACGATCTGGCGGCAGTCGTCAGCGACACTCCAATCGTGATCTACGACCCAACCCGCGAGAACGTTCTCGCGCACGAGTTCGTGAACGAGACGGTGATGCGCGAGTTCACGCTCATCCCCATGTCCTTCGGAACAGTCTTCCGCTCGGAGAAGGACGTGCTAGCCCTGCTGAATTCCACCTATCAGGCTTTCACCGACGTGCTCGACAAGATGCAGGACAAGATCGAGTTCGGACTGAAGATCCTCTGGGATCGTGACAAGGTGGTTGCCGCCATCGAGCGTGACAACGACGAAATTCGCCGCCTCAAGGAGGAAATCACTCGGAACGCGGCTTCATCGACGTATTTCGCGCGCATGCAGCTCGGCCGTCTCGTCGAGGCCGCGATGGAAGACGCGAGCAACCGCTACGTGACTGATATCCACGAGCGGCTCAAAGACGTGTCCGTGGCCAGTCGCAGCAACAAGGTGATCGGCGATCGGATGATCCTCAACGCCGCGTTTCTGGTCGATCGCAAGGCTGAGAAGCCGTTCGACGAAAAGGTGAAGGAGATAAGCCGCCAGTACGAGGATCTGCTTACGTTCAAATACACCGGGCCGTGGCCGCCGTACAATTTCGTGAACATCAAGCTCAAGCTGGAGAAAGCGACCTGAAAAGGAGCTGATCACACAATGGGACTCCTCACCAACATCCTGCTCGCGCCCTTTCTTGGCCCCGTCTGGGGCACGAGGTGGACGCTCGACAAAGTTGATCGCGTCGTGCGCGACGAGCTGACGGACGACACGCCCATCAAGGAAGAACTGATGGAGCTGCAGCTGAAACTGGAGAGCGCGGAAATCGACGACGCCGAATACGCGCGGCGAGAAGCGGAGTTGATGCAGCGGCTGCGCGAGGTGCGCGAGTGGCGGGAGAAGTACGGTATGTCCACGAGCGGTGGGCCTGTTCGCGTCGCGGAAGGCGACGAGACAGAGTAGTCGGCAAACGGCCTTGGCAAAGCGCCTCTGTTATGTGTATGGGGTGGTCGCGTCGTCGGTCGAGCCGGCGACAGCGCCGAAGGGCATAGAGGACGGCGCAGTCAGTCTTATTCCGAATGGCGAGATCGCCGCACTCGCGACTTCCGTCAGCTCCGACGATTACGCGCCTGACAAGGTCGAAGCGCTCACTGCCGACGTCGACTGGGTAAGCCAGCGCGCCATGGCTCACGACAGGGTACTCACTTGGGCATCCGATGCGGGCCCGGTGATCCCCTTTCCGATGTGGACCCTGTTTCGCGACGCCAAGGCTGTGAAGGCGATGCTCTCCAAGCGGGCGAAAGAGCTCGGGGAAACGTTCAGGCGTGTCGGCAACGGCAGGGAATTCATCGTGAGGGTCTATGTGCAGCCGGGTGTGCTTCAGGATCAGCTCGGAGGGCACAGCGTCGAGCTCGCCGCGCTCCAGGCTGAAGCAGCAAAGGCCTCACCGGGGCAGAAATACCTGCTCGAGCGAAAAATCGAGAATGTTCGACGCGACGCGAGCCGTGATGTGACGGCCAAGGTCGCGAGCGAGATTCACGATGCACTGAGTGCGGCGTCGATGGACACCGTGCGCGAGCAACCCGTGAATGCCGGCCTGCCGCGGGAACAGGGGCACGCGATTCTGAACGCGTCGTTCCTGGTTACTCCCTCGCGTGTCGTCGAATTCCAGCGCGCACTGACGGCGATGGTAAACAAGTACGAGCCTTCGGGCTTCAAGTTCGACTTCACCGGTCCCTGGCCTCCCTATCACTTCGTTGGAGAGAAAGCGCCGTGAGCGCCCACGACATATTCGGTGGTGAACGACTCGAGCTCTCCGACGTTCTCAATCACATCCTCGATAAGGGAGTTGTGCTCAGGGGGGAAGTCATGCTCGCCGTCGCCGACATCGACCTCGTGCGAGTCGACCTCGGCCTTCTCCTCGGTGCCGTCGATATTGCGATGGGTCGGGGTGGTGACCCAGGCGCCACAGCGCGGGTACGCGGACCGGCGGGAGCCCAGCCCTCAAGCGAGCTGTCATCCGGTTCGACTATGGAAAGCCAGGTTGTCGAGTCTCTGCACGCTCCCGGCGATTCCCCCATCACCCCCCTCGAAGCAGTTGCTGAGGGACTGCCTCCGCGTCTTAATACAGATCCGGATAAAGTCGAGAATGGGCTCGCCAAGCTCGTCTTGACGTTGATTGAGGTATTGCGTAAGGTCCTAGAGCACCAGGCAGTCCGGCGAATGGAGGGAGGACATCTGAGCGACGCGGAGGTCGAGCGCTTGGGAGTCGCGTTGCTTCGCCTCAATGATCGGATGCAGGACATGAAGGGGATCTTCGGACTGACCGATGACGATCTCCAGATAGACCTGGGCCCCCTAGGCAGGTTACGCTAAACCGGCGACGAGCCGAACGGAGACGACTGCTTGGCAGAAATGATATCGCCGTCGCGCAGCTACGGCCTCGTTGATGTTCTCGACCGTGTGCTCGACAAGGGCCTCGTCGTCGTTGGCGACATCAAGATCAATCTCGCGAACGTCGAGCTTCTCACGATTCAGGTTCGTTTGCTCATTTGCTCGATCGACAAAGCAGAACAGATCGGAATGGATTGGTGGCGCACGGACCCGCGGTTGAGCACCCAGGCACCGAAGCCCGCAATCCCTTCGCAATCCACACCAGCCGCCTCGGCAACAAGATCACAGGAGTCACGACATGGCAGTTGAACGTTCCCCGAGCGGTAGCTCGCTTATTGATGTTCTCGATCGCGTTCTCGACAAGGGTATCGTCATCGACGCATGGGTTCGCGTATCGCTGGTTGGCATCGATCTCGTGACCGTCGAAGCGCGCATCGTCGTCGCGTCGATCGAGACATACCTCAAATACTCTGAAGCAGTGGGCCTCGCTCCGCCGGGATCCCGCCCGTTTCGCGAGCTCGGCACTGGTGGAGCGGACGAGCTCGACCGGATGCGACTGGAAAATGCGGATCTGAAGCGGCGACTTGAGCGACTCGAAGCGTGAGAGCGCAGCGGTAGCCGCCACCAAGAAGCGTGAGAGGGCAGCGGTAACCGAAGGCCCGCAATTCAGCGGAGAGAAACTCGCAGAGCTTCTCGCCGCCATTTCCGAAGCACCCGACTTTGTCACGGCGGCGACATTCATGATCGCCCAGCTTTCCGACATGCTCGGGGCACGGCGGGCTTTGGCGATCACGCTCGACTCCCCTCCGAACCGGCTCCTCGTCACCGCAGCGGTTGGGTTCGACGGCCAGCCTGTTCCCTCGGTTCCGCTTTCGACCGACGACCTCTCCAACCCGATTGTCGTATCCGCGCTTTCACTTCATGCAGTGAGTTGCGAGGGAGGCTGGCCGCTGGCCGACCTTCCGTTCGGCGAGTGGACTGCCATCCCGTTCCCGCAAGCCCAATTTCGAGGAGCTCCACGGCTGCTCACGGATGCGGAAGTCGATCTGTTGCAGCTTGAAGGGTGCGAGCTGAGAACTCGCGCCGTCGTTGATCGCAGACGGAAGCTCGGACATGCGCCAGCCGGCGTCGTTCTCATCGAAGCATCCGTCGACGACCAGATGCTCGGCGCGGTGATGAACGCAATGTCGCTGGCGGGACCGGTTCTGGCGCGAATGGCGGCTGTCGAAGAGTTCCGCCTCTCGACGGGACGGCTGGGCCAGCAGCGCGAGATGTTGACCGCCATCGTCAATTCGCTTCCCGACCCGATCGTGATCATCAATGCGTCGCACGACATCGTGGTCCAGAACAGTCGCGCCGAGCACTTGCTGTCCGTCAGAGACAAGGATTCAGAGGGGCGCCGCCGCGCGGTCGAGATCAACAATCTTCTCTTCACGTCGCACCTCTCCAAGGCGGCGATGGGATCGAAAGAGGGTGCAGGCTCACGCGAGCTCAACCTCGTCGATCCGGACGAGGGCACAGACCTACTCTTCGAGGTGTTGACCCACGAGCTTGGCGGAGGAGAGGGCACTCAGGCGGGATCGACCGTTTCAGTCCTGCGCGACGTGACCGACCTTCGGCGCGCTGCCAACGAGCTCGAACGACAAGTCCAACGCGTGCGGCTAGCCGAGATCGATGCCAAGCGCGAGCGCGACCGCCTGAACCTTATTCTCGAGAACGTCGCCGACCCGATTCTCGTCACCGATGACCGTTCCAACATCATTCTCATGAACAAGGAAGCCGAGCAGCTGTTCGAGGCCGACGATAGCGAGAGATGGGAACGCGCGCAGCTGGTTCAGGCGAACGATACCAAGTTCACCACGTTCATTTCCGATTTCACCATCAGTCCCGCGCTGGCGCGGCGGGAGCAGATGAAGCTTCAGATACCCGACTCGGGCGTCGAGCTTCCGGTAGAAGTGGTTTCCGGCAAGATTCTGAACCGCCGTGGTGAGCCGTTGGCGATCGTGTCGGTGCTCCACGACTTGACCGAGCAGGTCGAGAACGAGGGCCTGTACGAGGAGCTCAAAAGGTTCTCGGGCCAATTGGAGGAGCGCATTCGGGCCGCCACTGCCGACCTCGCCGAGCAGAATACGCGGCTCCAGTGGCAGTCGCGGGAGCTCGAAAAGGCTAACCGGCTCAAGTCGGAGTTCCTCGCGAGCATGTCTCACGAACTACGGACGCCCATCAACGCGCTCATCGGGTACGCGTCGCTCATGCTCGACCGGATTTACGGAGATCTCACGCCGCGCCAGGAAGAGGGGCTGAATCGCATACAGGGCGCGGCGCAGCACCTGCTCGCACTGATCAACGACATCCTCGATCTTGCCAAGATCGAAGCCGGACGCATGCCGCTGCACCTCGACGACGTCACGCTCGACGACATCATGACGGAGATCTCGCAGCAGATCGAGCCGCTGGTGAAGAAGAAGTCTCTCGCCTTCAACGTCCAGATGCCCTCCCGCGACCTGACGCTTCACACAGACCGGACAAAGGTCAAGCAGATCCTGCTAAATCTCCTCTCGAACGCCGTCAAGTTCACCCACCAAGGCGGCATCTGGGTGACAATCTCCAGGGACGAGGAGGATCTACGATTCGACGTTCGGGACACAGGCATTGGCATTCGCGAATCCGATCTCGAGTCCATCTGGGAGGACTTCCGCCAGGTGGATCAGTCGAGGACCCGCGAGTTCGGTGGTACCGGCCTTGGGCTGAGCATCACTCGCAAGCTCGTGGACGCACTGGGCGGACACGTCTTCGCCGAAAGCGTTTACGGCAAGGGCTCGACGTTTACCGTGGTCCTGCCAATCAGGAGTGTCGTTCGACCCGACGACCCGCCTCGCGTTGTAGACGAGGTGCCGCCGCCTCCGCCGGCCACACGTTGACAGCCACTCTCTGAAGGGTAGATTGAACCAACGCCCCGAACCCCTCGGGGCGTTTGCTTTTTCCGTCTGCTTTGTCTGTCCAGCGACACCTCTCAATAATGTTCGATACCAATACACGCACCATCGTCGTCGTCGGCGCGCAGTGGGGAGATGAAGGCAAGGGCAAGCTGGTAGATGTGCTCGCCGAGCGCGCGGACTGGGTCGTTCGCTACCAGGGAGGGGCGAACGCCGGGCACACCGTACACATCGGCGACAAGTCGTTCGTGCTCCATCAAATTCCGAGCGGAATTTTGCATCCGGGCGTGCGGTGCGCGATCGGCAACGGGGTGGTTCTGGACGTCGAGACATTGTTCTCGGAGATCGACGAACTCGTGTCAGACGGAATCGACGTCGAAGGCCGGCTGTACGTGAGTGATCGCGCGCACCTCGTGATGCCCTATCACAAGCTCGTCGACCAAAGTTCGGCCAGCAAGGAAATTGGTACGACGGGTCGCGGAATCGGCCCCGCCTACGAGGACAAATACGGGCGACGTGGCATTCGCGTGCTCGATTTGCGCAACCCGGAACGGTTGCGCAAGCTGGTCGAGCGCGGAGTCGCGCACGCCAACATCGAGCTCGCGACTTCGGGGACAAAGCGCGCCGATGTCGACTACAGCCTGGGCGTACTCGAGCGCTTCACGAAGCGGTTGCTGTCGCTCGCGGAGGACGTCGGTCTCAAGATCCACCGCGCGATTTCCGGCGGCGCAGCAGTGTTGCTCGAGGGCGCGCAGGGCTCCCTCCTCGACATCGATCACGGCACTTATCCCTATGTCACGTCGAGCAGCACGACTTCCGGCGGCGCTGCAACGGGCGTTGGCATCGCACCCAAGGAGCTCGATTCCGTAATTGGAGTGGTGAAGGCCTACACAACCAGAGTCGGTAACGGGCCGTTGCCGACAGAATTCGAAGAACCCCTGGCGTCCGAGATCCGGCAGCTGGGAAACGAGTTTGGCGCAACGACCGGACGTCCCCGCAGGTGCGGGTGGTTCGACGGAGTCGTCGTTCGGTACGCCGCTCGCGTGAACGGGCTCACAGATCTCGCTGTCACCAAGCTCGATGTTCTGGACACCATCGACCGCATAGGCCTATGCACTGGATACGAGGCTGACGGCGAGGCTTACGAAGAGTTTCCCGGCGACCTGGGCGTTCTCGACCGCGCCGTTCCGAGGTATGAATGGTATGAAGGGTGGAAGCAATCGACGGCCGATGCGCGCGCACTCGCTGACCTGCCGAAGGAGGCACGCCGCTACCTCGATCGCATTGAGGCGCTCGTCGAGACGCCGATAACGTACGTGAGCGTCGGTACTCGTCGCGATCAGATCATCGGTGTAGAGGGCGCTGTGCCGTCTCGTCCCGCCGCCGTCGTCTAGACTGCCGGCGTCGACGGTGGACGAAGCTGACATAATCATTGTCGGTGCGGGACCATGTGGCCTCGCTGCGGCCATCTCCGCGCAGAACGCAGGGCTCAAGCCCATCGTGCTGGACGCGGAAGTAGTCGTCAGCACGATCGCGGCGTACCCGACCTACGTGCGATTCTTCTCGACCGCCGAGAAGCTCGCGATTGGGGGACTGCCTTTCATAATCGCCACGGAGAAGCCGAGCAGGCGTGACGCGCTCGCCTATTATCGCACCGCCGTGCTGCACTTCGGCATACCTGTGCGCCAGCGCGAGAGAGTCGTCGCCATACAGGGGGGCTCCGGAAGGTTCACAGTCGTGTCCCGGACGCAGGCGGGCGACGAACGGCGGACGAACGCGCCAACTGTGGTCGTCGCCACAGGTTACTTCGGTTCTCCGAACCGTCTTGGCGTCCCGGGTGAAGATCTGCCCCACGTATCGCACGTCTACCGGGAAGGGCACGAAGCCTTTCTCCAGGACGCGGTCGTGGTCGGCGGCGGGAACTCGGCAGCCGAAGCCGCGCTCGATCTGTGGCGCTCGGGCGCTCGAGTGACCCTTGTTCATTTCGGACCGACGTTCGACAAGAAGATCAAGCCGTGGGTGCTTCCGGACTTCACCAACCGCGTCAAGGAAGGATTCATCAAGACAAAATGGGATAGCCGGGTCAAAGCCATTGAGCCGAACGAAGTGTTGCTCCTCACCGCTCAGGGGGAGGAGCGCATCAAGGCAGATCGAGTTTACGTAATGACAGGCTTCGCGCCGAGCTTGGAGCTTCTGCGCGAGGCCGGAGTGCCGATCGATCCCGTCACTGGGATCCCGGCGCACGACCCCAAGACTCTGGAAACGTCGGTGCCAGGAATCTTCATCGCGGGCGTGGTCGTAGCCGGCTACGACGCCAACAAGGTGTTCATCGAGAACGGCCGGTACCACGGCGACCGCATCGTCGCGCGGCTGTTGGGGCAGCGTGCACCGTCGGAGCCGAAATTGAGCGCGGAGCTCGACGCGTAGTCGGGCGGTCCCGCGCCCGCTAGTTTTCCCGAATGGCAAACCACCCTGACGTGATGGAGAAGCTCGTGTCGCTGGCAAAGCGCCGCGGCTTCATCTTCCAGTCTTCGGAGATCTACGGCGGCACCGGCTCCGTTTGGGACTACGGTCCGCTCGGCGTCGAGCTGAAGAAAAACCTCAAGGACCGGTGGTGGCACGCGATGGTGCGCGCCCGGAACGACATCGAGGGCCTGGATGCGGCGATCCTCATGCATCCACGTGTCTGGGAAGCCAGCGGCCACGTCGCCGGCTTCGTCGATCCGCTCGTAGACTGCAAGAGCTGCAAGAAGCGCTTTCGTGCCGACGATCCTCGCATTAAGGGAACGCCTGGCACACCCGAGGCCCAGTGTCCGGCCTGCGGGATGAAGGGGACGCTCAGCGAAGCGCGTCAGTTCAATCTCATGTTCAAGACTTTCATGGGCCCGGTCGAGGACTCGGCGTCTGTCGTGTACCTCCGGCCGGAGACAGCCCAGGGCATCTACGTCAACTTCCTGAACGTGCAGCAGTCGACGCGACAGAAGGTGCCATTCGGCATCGCGCAGATCGGAAAGGCTTTCAGGAACGAGATCACGCCGGGCAATTTCATTTTTCGCACCCGGGAATTCGAGCAGATGGAGATGCAGTTCTTCGTCGAGCCGGGTACGGACATGAAGTGGTTCGAGTACTGGAAGCAGCAGCGAATGGACTGGCACCGCGGGCTCGGCCTGGCCGAGAACAGACTGCAGTTCCATGCGCACACGAAGGAAGAGCTGGCGCACTACGCGCGCGCTGCATTCGACGTACAGTTCGACTTCGGTGGAACCCTGGGCTTTCAGGAGATCGAAGGCGTGCACAACCGCGGCGACTTCGACCTGTCGCAGCACCAGCAGTTCTCGGGGAAAAAACTCGAGTACTTCGATCAGCCGAACAATCGGCGCTACGTACCATATGTGGTCGAGACATCAGCAGGCGCGGATCGGACTGCTCTTGCGGTGCTCGTGAACGGATACCGGGAAGAAGCGGTAGAGGGGGAATCTGAGGGACGCACCGTGCTTGGGCTTGATCCGACGATAGCGCCGATCAAGGCGGGCGTCTTCCCACTCGTGAAGAAGGATGGGATGCCGGAGATGGCGCACCGCATCGCCGACGACCTCAGAGCGTCGTTCCCGATTTTCTATGACGATAGTGGCGCCATCGGGCGCCGGTATCGACGCCAGGATGAGGTAGGAACGCCATTCGGCATCACAGTCGACGGGGAGTCGCTTACGAGCGGGACCGTGACGGTGCGGGACCGGGATACGCTGAAGCAGGAACGCGTGGATGCCGGCCAGCTGAAAGACTATCTCGCCGCGAAGCTCACGACGTGAGGGAGCTCACGCTTCAGCGACTGCGAGCTGAAGGCGAGGCGTTCATGGAAGCGATCTCGCGTGAGAGCTATCTCGCCTTTGCCGGATTGAAAAAGAAGGCGGAGCTGCAGCCGATCTACAAACAGTACGACCGAATTCTTGGACCGGAAGCGCTGGACCTGACGCTCGAAGCGTTTCACGACGCGCCGCACAAGAGTGAAGACAAGCGATCCGCCCGGATCCTCCTCGAGTGGGAGATCGAATCCCAGGCGGCCAAGCCGCTCGCCGAGCTCGATGAGCGGGAGATCGAGTGGGAAAACTCCGCGGTCGTTCGCTCGCCCGACGGCCGGGTTGTACAGTACCAGGCCGCCCCGATCGAGATCGCCAATACCAGTGATCGAGCTCTTCGTATCGGACTGGACGAGGCGAGGGCCAAACTGGTCGCGAAGGAGCACGCGCCTCTCAGGCTCGAGCGGTTGCAACGGGAGAAGGACTACATCGAATCCCTGGACGTGGCCGGCGACTACAACGCCTCGTTCGAGGCGGTGACGGGAATATCGCTCGGCACTCTCGCGAAGAGCTGCGAGAAGTTTTTGCGAGATACTGAGCCCATGTGGGACGACACCTTGCCGGGGGTCTTGAAGAAATCGCTCGGCATCAAGGCATCGGAGGCGAAACGGCCTGACGCGCTCGCGTTGTTCCGGGCTTCGGAATACGACGACGCGTTTCCGGGGAATCATATGGAATCGGTGATGCGCCGACAGGTCAGGGAAATGGGAATCGATCCCACCGCGAAGGGGCGAGTCATCTTCGACGTCGGTGAGCGCGAGGGCAAACGGTCGCGGGCGTTCTGCTCTCCGGTACGCGTTCCCGACGAAGTGTATCTGGTGTTGCGGCCGCATGGCGGGCAAAGCGACTACAACACTTTCCTCCACGAGCTTGGACACGCCCTTCACTTCGCGTACGTGAGCTCGGAGTACCCGTTCGAGTTCAAATGGCTCGGCGACAACTCGGTTACCGAGTCGTACGCGATGCTCTTTGATCACCGTATGCAGGACAAGGGCTGGCTCCGTCGCTACACGCAGCTGGGATCGAACAGGGTCGGGAAATTTCTCCGCACGGCGGGCTTCGAGGAGCTGCACTTCCTGCGGCGCTACTGCGCCAAGTTTCTCTACGAGCGCACGCTTTACAGCGGCGAGGTCCCATGGTCTGAGCTTCCCGACCTCTACGTTTCGCTGCTCACCACGGCCACAGGATTCGAGTACAACGCCGCGGATGCGTTCGTGGATGTGGATCCAGGATTCTACTCCGCACGCTATCTCCGCGCGTGGCAGCTGCAGTCGGTGCTCAATGAGCAGCTGACTGCGCGATTCGACGTAGATTGGTTCAGAAACCCGGGCACAGGCCAGTGGCTGGTGGGCGAGCTGTTCTCCCATGGTCAGCGCGAGACGGCGGAAGAGATTTCGACCCGCGTTGGCGGTGGCGCGCTGTCCTTCCAGCCGCTGGTGCGAAAGATAGAGGCGCTGCTTGACGCCTGACTGGCGGAGCGTGAACGCGGAGACCGTCTCGAAGCTTCAGACGATCATCCGATTCGACACCACGAATCCACCGGGTAACGAGCTGCCGCTCGCGCTGTATCTCGAGACGGCGTTTCGTGACGAGGGCATCGACACCACGCTGTTCAAACCCGCAGAGAATCGTGCCGTTCTGATCGGTCGCATCCCCGGCAACGGGAAGAAACGGCCAGCGATTCTTCTCGCCCACATGGACGTCGTCGGAGTCGAGCGACAGCGTTGGTCGGTCGATCCTTTTGCCGGTGAGATCCGGGACGGCTACCTCTACGGTCGCGGCGCGATCGACGACAAGGGGATGCTGGCCGCGAATCTGATGACGATGCTGCTGCTCAAGCGCGCGCTGGCAGAGGGAGGCAAACAGCTTTCGCGGGACGTAGTCTTCCTCGCCACATCGGATGAGGAAGCCGGCGGCGAGTGGGGAATGGGTTGGCTGATAAAACATCACCCCGAGTTGCTCGACGCGGAGTTCGCTCTCAACGAGGGCGGCCGTACCCGCATCATCGAGGGTGGCCAGAGGTACCTCGCGGTTCAGAGCGCTGAAAAAGTCTCGCACGTCGTCACGGTGACGGCGCACGGCTCGGCGGGGCACGCGGCGATTCCACTCCCGGACAACGCGATCTACCGACTCGGCCGCGCTCTGGAGGCATTGTCGCGGTACGCGGAGCCCGTGATGCTGACAGAGATAACGCGCAAGTTCTTTGCGCAGCTCGCCGAGGTTTGGCCGCGCGACGCCGAGAAGCAGGCGATGGTCGATCTCGTCTCCACTGACCCCAAGCGCACGGCAGCCGGCGCGAGCGTGATATCGCTCATACCAGTGTTCAACGCCGTTCTGCGCAATGGAATCTCTCCGACGGTACTGGAAGGCGGGCAGCAGTTCAACGTCATCCCGGCTTCTGCCGGAGCCGTTCTGAATGTCCGTACTCTGCCCGGCCATTCCATCGACAAAGTGGTCAACCGGTTGAGAGCCATCGTGTTGGAGCCAGGCGTGACGATCGAGATAACTCACCGGGGGGAGGAGGCGCCGGCGTCTGATCCAGGCTCGGAGATGTTTACCGCCATCGCGGCGTCAGCGCGCGAGATCGATCCGGCGATGGCCGTGGTGCCGTATCTGAGTACGGGAGTGACCGACAGCGCGCGATTGCGGCGTCTGGGGGTCAAAGCCTATGGGGTCCTTCCGTTTCCGATGCTGCAGTCCGATGAAGAGCGCATGCACGGGCATGATGAGCGCGTGCCGCTGGAATCCCTGCACTTCGGCACGCGTCTCGTTCACGGGGCGATTGAAAGAATAGCGCGCTAGAGCTATCTCCCCTGCAGCTCGTCCGCGATGCGCGAGCCGTCGTACATTTTCCGCAGCGCCTCGGTGATTCCGCGCGAGTGCACGCTGACAGCGCGCCCTACGTCGGTCGAAAAAACGAAGCGGTTTGAGACGCCTTCGATGTTCGAGTCGAACGCCAGGCCCACTACTTCGCCGTTGCGATTGATAACGGGACTGCCGGAGTTACCACCGATGATGTCGTTGGTCGACACGAAATTGAAAGGGGTCGCCAGATCCAGATTTGCCTTCCTCTCGACCCACCGCTTCGGGAGCTTGAAATCACCCTTGTCGTCGAACGCGGCGGACCGCTCGTATAACCCATAGAAAGTCGTCTTGTACGGCGCGATCGTTCCGTTCGATGGGAACGATTTGACCACACCATCGCTGATGCGAAGCGTAAAGGTCGCGTCGGGTGGCAGCGCCGTTCCATAGGCGGCGAAGATCGCCCGTCCGAGTTTTTCGGTGTTGGTGGCGATGATCGCGTTGAGCGCTGCCGCTCTGGCTGTAACCACACGGTTCAGCGGATCGATATCCCGGGCAAGAGCGATCATCGGATCCGTCGAGGCAGCGACGGCTGCTGGGCCGCCTTGCAGCAGGGATGTTCGGAACGCCGGATCACCGACCCGGGTGCCTCGAACCAACGCCGCGGCGGCAGCTTCAGGTGTACGTCCCGCCAGCGCCAGTCGTACGAATGGATCGTTGGGTCCCAGCTCGCTCTGTGCTGCGCGAAGCTGTGCGGCGATCGCGCGTCTCTCGAACGCGGTGTCGATCGGAACGTTGCGCGAGAGCGCAGCCGTCATGTTGGTAATGCCCTGACCGCGATACGGGGCGAGGCGCGTAGAATCAGGCTTCCCGGATTCCAAGGCAATCCGAACCAGCTGGCCGGACATTCCGAGCAGAGTGGAATTCCCTCCAAAGCCCTGATAGCGAAGTTGCGGGTTGAACGTCGCCAGCTCTCGCTGACCAGCCGCTATCGCATCCCAGGTCCCGCCGTACTCGGCCTGCAGCTTCGGATCCGCGGCGATGCGCGCGCGCAGCTCGCGCTCGAAGGCGCGCTTCTTGGCCATGCTCAGTGTGTCGAGCAATCCCGCTCTGTATCCGGTGACTGCCTTCTGTGAATTCGCGACGCTGAAGACCTCATTTTGATACCGACGAGCAGCCGACATGTCGGCTCGCTCGAGTTCGGCGTAAATACCGAGCGCGCGCTTGTAGGCCGCGAGCTGAGCGGGGTACGCTACGTCGCGTAGAAACTCCATCTGGGCGAGCGTATTGAGGCGACCCGACGATCCCGGATTTCCAACGAGGAGGACGAGCTCGTTCTCACCCGCACCAGCTGCACTCCATTTCAAGTAATCAGTTGGCGCGTAGGGCTGATTGTTCTCGTAAACGCGAAGGAGGGTGATATCGAGGTCGTAGCGGGGGTAAGTGAAGTTGTCAGGATCTCCGCCGAAGAACGCGATGTCGCCCTCTGGCGCCATCGCCAGCCGAATATCGTTGAATCGGCGGTAACGGTACAGCGAGTACATCCCGCCCTGATAGAGAGTCACGACCTGGCAGGTGAGCTGCGTCTGTTGATTGCACTCCGTCTGTATTTGCGTAATTACGGCTGTTCGCTGCGGCGCCTGCTCGGCCGGCGTCCTGCCGGTGATGGCGGCTCTCACTCGCTGCGTCACGTCCTGAATTGACTGCAGCTGATCTACATAGAGGCCGGCGCATTTCTTCTCGTCGGTCAGTGTTGCGGCGGCGAATCCGGTCTCGATGTAATTGGAATCCGCAGGTGACGAGGCCGCAGTGCAGTCGCGTGCGCAATGATGGTTGGTCATCACCAGTCCGCGGGACGACACGAACGACGCCGAGCAATTCGGCAAGCGGACGGACGCGAGGCGGACGTGGTCGAGCCACTTCTGGTCGGGCGCGAAGTTGTAGGTCCGGCGCCAGTAGTCGAGCGGAGGCGCGTCAAAGGTCCACATCGTGCCGAACTCGGGCTTGTAGGTCGCCGGAGGCAGCTGGGTGGCCGAAGGTTGTCGCGTAGCAACGGCTTGGGCGAAGGCCTGGCTTGAAGCAACCAGCACCGAAGCGAGTGCAAGCGCGCGAACCACGGATCTACTCGTCAGCATTTTGTCTGTCCTGTTCGTGAAGGTTTCGCGGGGCAGGACTTGCAAGATACCGACCGCTGTTGCCAGTCGCTTGTAGCTCACACGAGAGCGGCCTAGATTGCACAAATCTGTCCCAGCACCCTTGACTCGGCATTAATGTCACAGCGCGATCGCACCCTTCAGGAAACCACCACCAGCCACACTCCAGCAGAAGTGTTGCAGGCGGCCAAACTGTTTTTCGCTCGTCAAACCGGCGTTTATGCGGCGTTCCCTGAACAGGAATCCAGGACTCACGTGACGCTGCGCGGCCAAGGGGGAGAAGAGGTGGTGATCGCGGCGCTTCCCGGCGCTGGGCAAACGATGGTCACAGGCTCGACGTACCTCTTCGATCAACAGGTCGCACGCTTTTTCGCGACATTGGCCCCAGTGCCTCTGGATGTATCGATCGCGGGCGAGCGATGACTGCCCCCCGGCTCTTCGTCAACGGCCTTCGCACCCAAGGACACTCGTTCAAGCTCGGTTCGTCCTCAGGCACCGCTCTTCAGCTGAGAGCGCAGGTTCTGGAGGCGTGGGACGCGATTCGCATCGACGCGGATCCGTCGGCGTCGGTCAGGAGCCTAAAACAGCTGGCCCTGCGCGAGCTCTACCCTGATTCGAGGGACGAGCGCGAGTACGTCGTCAAGCTTCATGGGTTCGAGATCCTCGACGAGGACGAGCCGATTTCCTCGACCGCCGCCACGAACGGATCAACTTTTCTCATCACCGACCGCCGCCGGCGACCGGTCGACTAGGCTTGCGCGTTCGGCGCCCCGGTCGATGAGGGCCGCGTTCATCTCAAACAGCGATTGCGGACGCCACGACACCGGGTGGGGACATCCGGAGCACGTAGGCCGGCTCCGTGCGATTACGCGCGCGCTCCGTGACGACCCCGAGCTCTTTCACACTGTCGATCACCTGGAGGGCCGCCACGCCACGAGCGAAGAGCTGGTGCTGGCGCACGATCCGGCTTACGTGGCCTCCGTAAGGGAACTCGCGGAGCAAGGGGGCGGTCGCCTCGACATCGATACGGTCGCCAGCGCCGGCTCGTGGGATGCTGCGACGGCCGGAGCGGGATGTGTCCTTTCGGCCGTCGATCTCTCGGTCTCCGGGGCGCACCCACGAAGCTTCTCGGCCATCCGTCCGCCCGGCCACCATGCGGTCCGCAATCGCGCGATGGGTTTCTGTCTCTTCGGGAACGTCGCAATCGCGGCCCACTACGCCCGCAGCAAACACGGCCTGCAGCGGATTCTCATCGTCGATTGGGACGTTCATCACGGGAACGGGACCCAGGCGCTGGTCGAGAACGAGCCGGATATCCATTTCGTTTCGATGCACCAATGGCCGTGGTATCCTGGAACAGGGGCCGCGGAAGATCGTGGACCGCACGGTACTGTCTGGAATATCCCAAAGCCTGGAGGGCTCCCTCGGAGCGACTACGTCGCCGCTCTCGAAGAGGGAATTGATGCTGCCACGGAGAGCTTCGTGCCCGAGTTGATTCTGGTGTCAGCCGGGTTCGATTCGCTGGCTGAAGATCCACTAGGCGGCTTCACGCTCGAGGTCGAGGATTTCGAAACTCTCACGCGCTCTCTGGTAGCCCGCGCTAACTCCTGGTGCGATGGCCGGCTGGTGAGCGCCCTCGAGGGCGGCTATGCTCCCGACAGGCTGGCTCAGGCGAGTATTCGTCATCTGGCCGCTCTCGCCGATTAGCGACTAACTTGCAGGCTGATGAGCAACGCAAAGACGGTGAAAGCCAGGCCGGCCACCAAAGCCTTGAAACCGCTCCAGGAGGTCAGGCCCTCGACGGACCCAGACCTGTGGAGCTGTTACTACGGGCCGCGGGAGGGGATCAAACAGAGGCTTCCCGTCGACGAGATCGCCAAGGCGCTGGCTTCGGGTGAGGGCACGCTGTGGGTGGACATCGACACCCGTAAAAGTGACCAGGTAGCGCTCCTCAAGGACCTCTTCAAGTTTCACCCGCTTGCGATCGAGGAGTCGGTCAATCCGGAGTCCCGCGTCAAGCTGGAGGAGTTCGATCGTTATGTGCTCCTCATTGTGCGCACAGTCGCCTTCTGTGAGACGACGGAGGATCCATACGATCTGGACACCGTGAACATCAGCTTTTTTCTCGGTAAGAACTTTCTAGTCACGGTCCACGGCGCCGATACCAATCCCGTCCAGACGACGGCGGAGCTCCTGCAGCGCAAACCGGAGTTGGCGGCGTACGGTCCCGCGCGGCTGATGCATGCGATCGTGGATCAGGCCGTCGACGCCTATTTTCCGATCATCGACAAGCTCGACGACTTCATGGACAGTCTGGAGGAGAAGATCTACGGGACATTCGATCAGGCGGCTCTGCGCGAGGTCTTCGCGGTCAAGCGGCTGGTGTTGTCGCTCCGCCGGCACTTGGCGCCGGAGCGGGACGCGCTAAGTGTACTGACCAACCGGCCAAGCACTCTCCTCACCGCGGACACCCAGATCTACTTCCGGGACATCTACGACCACGTTCTCCGGATTTACGACTCCCTTGAGAACTACCGGGACCTGTTGAGCAGTACCCTCGACAGTTATCTAACACAGGTCTCCAATCGTCTAGGTATGGCGACCAAGGCCCTGGGCGTGGTCGCCACCCTCAGCCTTCCGTTCGTCGTCGTGAGCGGCATGTGGGGGATGAACTTCGAGCATATTCCGCTTCACGGTCACCCTCATGGTTTCATGATCCTGGTTTTTTCGCAGCTAGCCCTTGGTTTGCTCATCCTGGCCGGTCTCAAATGGCGCAAGCTTCTCTGAGCGCGCTCCGTATGTACGGCGTTGCCGCCGTCGAGTCCGGTCTCACCAGCTCGCTGGCGGAAGGCACTAGCCTCACCCACTATCGGGCTCTCGCCGCGATCGTCGAGCCGTCATCGTACTCGACCGTGACCCTCGACGACGGTGAGATGCAGAAATACGTGCGCGTACTCGAGGAAGCCTACTCGCACGCGGGAGTCCTCCCCGCGCCGCCAGGGACCGTGTTCCAGTCCCAATCGACGCTCACTCGCTGGCTGGAACTGCACTACTTCACCCTGACGGAGGCTCTTTCCGTGATCGAGGGACACGCCGCGGCGCGCGTCAGCATCACCGCGGCGGGAAAGCACGACGATGCTGACGGCCAGAAGAGTTTCGCGGCCCTCGCGGCCGAGAGCCTGAGACTTCTTCGAAGCCAGGCCGCTGCCACCGTTACGCTCCCGAGAGGCGATGCTGATGATGAAGACGGCGTGGTCGCCCGCGCATCCTTCCTCATCGACAGCCAGCGCTGGCAGAGCTTCACGGACACTGTGTCCAAGGAAGCCCAGCGACAGACCGCCCTCGACTTCCATGTCACGGGTCCGTGGCCACCGTACGATTTCGTGCGAATGCAGTTCGGAGGTTGATGGATGTTCTGTCCTGACTGTGGGAGCTGGAACCGGGCTGAAGCCGCGCGATGCGTGCGCTGCGGCATCCGGATGCCAGACAACGCCGACAAGAGGCAGGGGCCCCCTGATCCGTCGGTAACCGCGCTCCGCCAGGTTACGGGCGGCCGCTACACGATCATGCATCGCGTCGGCGAGGGCGGTATGGCGAGCGTTTACTACGCGCTCAACGTGTGTCTCGATTCTCCCGTCGTGATCAAGGTTCTTCACCCGCACCTGGCGCGCGAGCACGAGATGCGCGAGCGCTTCCGCCGTGAGGCCGAGTCAGCAGCTCAGCTGATGCATCCGCACATCTGCAAGATCACCGATTTCGGAATGGTGGATGATCACGTCTATCTCGTGATGCCATACCTGGCGCGCGGAACTCTCAGCGATCGCATCGGGGGCCACCGGTCGCTCTCGCCCGAGACCACAGCCTCCGTGGCGGCGCAGGTCGCGACGGGACTCGATTACGCGCACCGTCGCGGACTCGTTCATCGCGACATCAAGCCGGACAACATCCTGTTCGACGAGGACGAGAACGCGCTCGTGACCGATTTCGGAATCGCTACCGGACATTTCCGCAGCCGCATGACCGGGAGCGGCAACGTCATGGGAACGCCGCACTACATGTCGCCCGAACAGGCGCGTGGCAAACTCCTCGATGGCCGCAGCGACCTCTACGGTCTTGGCGTCGTGATGTACGAGACCCTTGTCGGATTTCCGCCTTTCGACGGGGCGGACAGCTATTCAATCAGCTACAAGCACGTGACCGAGACAGCGGTATCCCCAGACGTTGTGGATTCCCGCATTCCTCCTCAGCTTGCCGCGATCGTCATGCGCTGTCTCGAGAAGAATCCGAACAACCGTTACGAGCGCGGGAACGACCTTGCCGACGCGCTCATTAGCTTCCTGTCGGGAGCCTCCGCGCACAACGAGTTCAGAATGGCACGGACAGCGCGGGCGCCCGCTGTCCTCGCTGCCGGATGAAGCTACGCCGGAATCACCTTCCGCTGCACCGTCCGAGCAGCCTTCGTACGCTCAAAGTTTGACTTGAATCTCGAGTGATGAAGCTCTCGCACCAGACAATCGAGCTCAAACCGACGCACCCGTTCGTGATTGCGCGCGGTGGATATGCACACCACCGCAACGTCATCGTCCGCCTCACCGACGACGACGGCCTGGAAGGGTTTGGCGAAGCTGCACCCAACCGCTATTACGGCGAATCGGTGGCGACCGTCATCGCGGCACTTGGACAGTTCAAGCCGATCATCGAGCGGGCCGACCCAATGGCGCTCGAATCGACTGAGGCGCATCTGAACCGCGTCCTTCGCGGCAATGCCTCCGCGAAGAGCGCGGTGAGCTCTGCGTTGCACGATCTGGTCGGGAAGCGGCTAGGCCTTCCCGTCTATCGACTTTGGGGTCTGGACGCTTCGGCAGCTCCGCAGTCGAGCTTCACCATCGCCATCGCCGAAAACAACGAGCTCGAAAAGCGCGTCGCGGAGGCCAGCGAGTATCCCATCCTGAAGATCAAGCTGGGAACAGACCGCGACATGGAGATAGTGCGGATCGTCCGCAACGCGGCTCCGGAGAAGCGCCTGCGCGTCGATGCGAACGCCGCCTGGACCGCCAAGCACGCGGTGCGAATGAGTGAGTTCCTGGCCGAACAGGGTGTCGAGATGATCGAGCAGCCGGTGCCCGCCAACGACATCGAAGGCCTTCGGTTCGTACGGAAACGATCCAAGCTGCCCGTTTTCGCCGACGAGTCCTGCCTCGTCGCGACCGATATTGCCAAACTCGCCGGAGCGGTCGATGGGATCAACATCAAGCTCGCCAAGTGTGGAAGCCTGCGCGAAGCGCTGCGCATGGTACACAGCGCCCGCGCGCTCGACATGCAAGTGATGGCGGGCTGCATGATCGAGAGCTCGCTCGGTATATCTGCGATTGCCCAGATCGCTCCGCTTCTCGACTTCGCGGATTTTGACGGCGCCGCGCTCCTCTCGAGTGATCCATTCCGGGGCACGACGATCGCCGGTGGCGCGATTCGACTGTCGGATGGGCCAGGGCTTGGCGCGACACCGGCACCCAACGCAAATCTCTCCACGGCGTTCCAAAGTGCGTGAAAAGCCGCCGCGGTTCGTCGAGGTCGCGCTGCCGCTGCCGCTCTTCCAGACATTTACCTACACAGTTGAAGAAGGGCTCGCGAATCCGATAGCAGTTGGTTCGCGTGTTGTCGTTCCTCTCCGGAACGGCAAAGAGGTAGGCATCGTCGTCGGCGTAAGCGATGTGAGCCCCTTCAAGAGAAAGCCAAGGGCGGTTCTCGAGTCTCCCGACGTAGAGCCGGCGATCAGCCCATCGCTGATGGAATTGTGCAAATGGATGGCTGACTACTACATCGTTCCGCTCGGCCTGACCCTTCGCACGGCGCTCCCCGGCGCTCTCACCGGGGCCGAAGACCCGCATCCAACGCGCAAGACGCAGCGCGTGGTGCGGCTTGGCGTCGACATCCCTTCACTCCTGCAGCGTGACAAGATCTTCGCCAGGGCGCGCCAGCAACGGACCGTATTCGAGCTGATCGAGTCGCTCGGCGGGCGAACGACCGTGGAGCAGTTGAGCAATCAGGCGGAGTTCTCACCGTCTGTGCTCAAGTCGCTGGAGAAGCGCGGGTACATCGTCATCGAGAACGAAGAGATAGAGCGCGACCCGTTCTCGGCACGCGGTGGACTTTCAACGGCTAGACTGCAACCCACCGCTGCGCAGCAACACGCCATTGATACGATGGCGGGCGCCGACAAGGGGGATGTGTTTCTGTTGCACGGAATCACGGGAAGCGGCAAAACGCTCGTCTACATCGAGCTGCTCCGGCACGTAGTCGACGAACGCGGACAAACGGCAATCGTGCTCGTGCCCGAGATAGCGCTGACGCCCCAAACGGTCGATCGCTTCCGCGCGGCATTCGGCGACAGGATTGCGGTGCTGCATTCCGCCCTAAGCGAGGGCGAGCGCTACGATGCCTGGCTCGCTCTCAAGCGTGGGGAGAAGCGGATTGTGGTCGGCGCCAGATCCGCGGTATTCGCTCCGTTGAAGAACCTCGGCGCTATCATCGTCGACGAGGAGCACGAGTCCAGCTATAAGCAGGGCGAGACCCCACGCTACCACGCTCGCGAGGTGGCCATCGTCCGCGCCAAGAACGAGGGGGCGGTCACCGTGCTGGGCAGCGCGACCCCATCACTGGAGAGCTGGGCCAACGCGACAAGCGGCAAATTCAAACTCCTCACGCTGCCGGACAGAGTAGGAGGCGGAAAACTTCCGGATGTCCAGGTGATAGATCTTCGAAAGCTCGCGACCGACTACAGCGGAATGGCGCAAGGAGGAATCGATTACGGGGCGGTGATACGCGAGCCGCTCCACGACGCGATAGTCGAATGCATGCGACGCGGCGAGCAGAGCATTCTTCTGCTCAATCGCCGCGGCTATTCATCGTTCGTTCAGTGCATCGATTGCGGCGCGGTGGCGACGTGTCCTCACTGCAGCATCACGCTCACGCACCACCGGAACCCCGAGCGGCTCATCTGCCACTACTGCCTGCACAAGGAAGATCCAAGACCGGATTGTCCCCGCTGCGGCGGCAGGAATCTCAAGCAGCGTGGTCTTGGGACGCAACAGGTCGAGCGCCTACTATCCGAGAGATTTCCATCGGCGCGGATCGCGCGAATGGATTTTGACACGACGAGCGGAAGGTGGGCCCACACTCGAATACTCGACCGCGTCGCGGCCGGCGAGGTCGACATTCTGCTGGGGACGCAGATGATTGCAAAGGGGCTCGACTTTCCGAACGTCACGCTGGTCGGCGTCGTCGACGCCGACACGGGAATCAATCTTCCCGATTTCCGCGCGTCCGAGCGCTGCTTTCAGCTACTCAGTCAGGTGTCGGGCCGAGCGGGCAGAGGAGCAAAGGGTGGTCGCGTGTTGATACAGACCCGGCTGCCGAATCATCACGCAGTCAGGTACGCGGTAACGCACGACTACCTCTCGTTCGTGCGGGACGAGATGGAGGGACGGGTCGATCCTCCTTATCCGCCGAACGTCCGGTTGGCCAACATCGTGTTCAGCGGAGTGGTCGAGGACTCGACGGCCAGGCTCGCGATCCATGCCGGCGAATGGCTGCGAGAGCTCATCACGACTCGCGCTGGCGAGGAAGTGACCGTCGTTGGGCCGGCGCCTTGCCCGATCGAGCGCATCAAGAGCCGCTGGCGCTGGCACATACTGCTCAAGACCGCTCATCCAGGCGAGCTAACGCGGGTGAGTCGGTATTTCATGGAGCGATTCGAAGTACCGAGTACCGCGCAGCTTCGGGTAACGCTGGACCGGGATCCCGTCGCCCTCTTGTAACTAGAGGCGCGTGGCCGGGGATCGTGCATCGTCTGAGCAATGCAACTGAGAACTGCCAAGCTACCCGCTACCAGTCTGAAGCTACCGGCTACGAGCTTCACTACGTCGGGACGTCACTGGCGCTGGGCAAGGAACAGGCACCGACAGTTACCATCGAGGTAATGAGGGTCGTTCCCAGGTTTTTAGCTCGCAGCCGGCAGCTTTTAGCTGGAAGCGGGCAGCTTGGCAGTTCTCAGTTGTAGTTGCCTGCTAACTTTATAGCGTGACCACACTGCGACATCCCGATTTCAACTCCCCGGAGCTCGTGAACGCCCCGGATGCGAAGTTCGCTCCCGCACCGGCGGATGGCGTGCTGCCGGAGGATTTCTTTTCTACCACCAATCTTCCCACCTACGTTCGTGTCAGAGGGGCGTGGCGGATGCCTCGCGAGCCCAGGATGGATGCCGCGCTCGTGCTGGACGACGATGGGCTCTGGATCAGAGAGGGGCGCAAGCTGAAGAAGGGCGACATGGTCGCCATCGGAAGCGCCGAGGACGGGAGCGAGGGCATATACGTTCATACCGGTTCCTTCCTTGGTGACGAGGAAGGCGAGTTCAAGTTCATGACGAGCGAGGTGTCGCGCGAGAAGCCGATCGACTACTCGCTCATGGCGCACATCCTGATCGAGGAGAGAGACCGCGGCGGTTATCCGATCTGGGTGACGGGGCCCGCGCTGGTGCACTCGCGGGCGCGAGCCGACATGGTCTGGTTCATCGAGAACGGATTCGTCTCGGCGCTCCTGGCTGGCAACGCCGTCGCGGTTCACGACATTGAGGCCTCGATCTTCGGCACGACACTCGGGATGACGCGGACGGGTGAGGCGACAACGGGGGGTCACGGTCTCCACATGCGTGCGATCAACAAAGTGCGCGCGGCCGGGTCTATCTCGAAGGCGGTCGAGCGGGGTGTGATCAAGGACGGAATCATGCACGCCTGCGTGACGAAGGGCATCCCGTTTGTGCTCACCGGATCGATTCGAGACGACGGACCTCTGCCCGAGGTGATCACCGACACGCTTGTGGCGCAGGACGCGATGAAGCGACACACGACCCGCGCGACAATGGCGGTCCTGATCGCGACGGCGCTGCACGCCATTGCCACCGGCAACATGCTTCCGGCCTTCGTCACGGAACCCGACGGCTCAATGAGGGAGCTTCCGACCATCTGCGTCGACTCCTCCGAATTCGTGGTCAGCAAGCTCAAGGATCGGGGTACACACCAAGCATTCGGCGTGGTAACGAACGCGCAGGATTTCATGCACATTCTCAAGCTGTACGTCGAGCGTGAGCTCAGTGAGCGGCAGGCGTCGAAGTCCGGCGCTCAGACTTCAAAGGCGAGAGCGTGATCGAGACTACCGAACGATTTCTCCGCGACATCGCTGACCGAATCGGATTGGATGCGGTTGACGAGGTGAGGCTGTTCCCGCCGCTTCGGCAGTCGGGGGTCGAAACCGGCGTTGCGGTGGTCGCCGCGCTGCCGCTTCCTCCAGAGCCCATTCACATCCACGAGCCCGACGAGCCTCCGGCAGCGTTGAGCGAGAGCGCAGGGGACGAGTTTCTCCCGATCGAGGAAGAAGACCGCGAGATCATCGTGCACCGTCACACCGTTTTCACAGCGCGGTACCGACACACGCTCAAGGGTCCTGATCGGGGAAAATGGGAGGTCGATGTTCGGGCCGAGGCTGACGCGCCGCTCGTCACTGTCGATCAAGTCGTTCGAGGCGTCATGAAGAGAGCGGGCGAGCCGTTCGAGCCCGAAAGAATCTCGGCTACCGCGTTCCGGACGATCGTAGAAGGCGTGGCGCCGACTCTCCTGGCTTAGCTGGTAGCGTTTTCTTCCCGCTGCGGCTGGCATCTCTGTATTGGGTCGGCGAGGGTGTCCTCTTCGGCAGCTACTCGCTTACACGCATCGAGCCCGTCAGCCCACTCGCGGCTTGCGCTCGCGAGCGGGCACCCAGCCGGTCTCTTGCTACGCGAGACGCCGCCTACGAGGACACCCTCACCTCCCTGCACAGATCCGTAACGGCAGCGACGCGAAGCGCCTGGCGCGAAGGCGCCACCAATATCGGTCCGCCGCACTGACATCAGAGGGGAGTCGGGTGGGTGTCCTCATAGGCGCTTTCCAAAGCGAGCGCGAGGAGGAGACCCGCGACTGAGCGGAGCGAAGGAGCGCAGTTAGGGGCTCCGACCAAGCGAGCGTAGCGCCGGAGAGGAAACCCGCCCGACGCACCGGCAACAGAGTCAGCTGGCGGCTCGAGGAGCCTCAGGCGTAAGCCGCACAGCTTCAGGCGAAGCGTTCTCGGCATTCGCCGCTGCATAGCGTGCGAGCACGGTGCGATGAATGTCGCGCGCATCTTCCAGCGCCTCGCTTCCCAGACCGAGCTTCTCCGGGGAGATGATGAAAGGGTAGACCTGGTCCCCGCCCGCCGAGCCATGCGCTCCGACCTGGTCGTCGAACGAGATGATGTCGTAGCCGTCGTAGGCACCGAATAACACGCAGTCACCCGCGTTGCGCTGCCGCACCAGCGACTCCACTGCGCGCAACACGTACGGTTCGGTGCCGAATATCTCCAGCGGGTTCTCTCCTGAGATGATCTCAATCTCACCGTCACGCAGGTCCGCCGTCCCGTGCTTGCTGGCGAGCGTCACGCCATTCGAGGACAGTGTGGCGACGAGTCCAATTCCAGGGTGCGAAATGAGGCGCTCGTAGAGCGTTGACCACCGCGAATCAGCGCGGATTTCTTCCAGCGTCAGGCGTCGCTCCGATGCGGCGAAGTACACCAGTGCCAGGCACGAGCTGTACGTCACGACCACATCGTTCGTCCTGTCGACGCGATACTTCTCGGGGAAGATGATCTCGCGCAGTCCGTACCGGCTTCTCAGCCAGTCGCGGAATCTGCGGATACCCTTTCTCGCTCCGAACGACGCGGGGGTGAGTTGGGCAACCGCTTCGATGACCTCCGGCCCGATGTCGGCGTATTCGGTGTCAACAGCGAAACTGGCGAGAGCACGCGCGGCCGGCTTGCCGCTGGCGCGCGTCTCATCGAGGATCCGCTGCACCGTAGCGCCCAGGGATTCGCCGTACTTTACACGATAGCTGAGCGCGGGCGTCATCCCATGATCGGAGAGGATCACGAGATCGTACCCGCGCCCTCCCGCCAGCTGCGCCATCCGCCAGATCTCGGCGATCCGCGCGTCGGTGCGCCGCAGATCCACCAGCGCCTGCTTGCTCGACGGTCCGAAGTGGTGCGCCAGCTCGTCGTACTGCATGAAGGTGCTGTAGATGACTGGCACGCCGAGGTAGACGTCGAGGAGAATGGCCATCGTTTGCAGCTCGCGGACGATGACGTTGCTGATGATCCGGATGAGGGGGAAAATTCCCTCTGAGTGCGTCGCTCGTCCGGCGAGCTCGCCGCGGGCGCGCTCCCATTCCTCGAGCAGCCACTCATACGCGCCCTGAAAGACCATGCGCGCCATTCGGATCGGATGAAGCAGCATGAGGAGCGCCATCCGGGTTCCACCAAGCCGGCGGTACACCGACATCTTCTCGCGCGTAGCGACGGTGAACGCGACGGTTTGCGCATCCCCATCGAGGAGGTTCACGTAGCTCGAGCCGCCCGCGAGCGCCCCGGGTGAGTGGATGCGGTCGCGGATGTACTGGACACCGTGCGGCGCATTGCAGGTGATTACTTTGCGCGCCGCCTTGTCGTAAAAGCGAAATGCGGGAATGCCATCGTTCTCACCGTGAAACATTCCTGCCTGACAATACGGCGTGGCGGATGGCAATCCGCAGAACCAGCGCCGAAGGGAGAATCCTTCGCGCATCAGCCTCGCTATCGTCGGACAAAGTCCCAGCTCCAGCGCGCGCCTCAGATCGGAATACGCGAGCGCGTCGATCTGTAGCATGATCAGCCCGCGCTGAGGAGGCCGCGGCCGTTTCTCGCGCGCGAAGAGGCGGTACTTCGTGCGATAGTACCGTTGAAGAAACGGTCCGGCGCGAGGCCGCGCTCGGCGCTCGGTTATGCCAGCTGGCGCTCTATATGGCGTAAGAGCTCCCCGATTGGAACGGGCTTGATGAGAACCTCGGCGCAGCCCGCCTCGACACATTTGCGATGGGACGCCGCATCGTTGTGGCCGGTCATGGCCAGCGTCGCGCGAGGGAGTGCACCCTTTGCCCGAAGTGTTTTGAGCACTTCGAGTCCATCTCCATCGGGAAGCGAGATGTCGAGCAACAGCAGATCTACAGGCTCCGATGTGCCCCGCTCGATGGCTTCTGCCACAGTAGCAGCTGTATCAACTTCGTAGCCCGCCTCGGTGAACAGAATACTGAACGCTTCCGTCACCAGCTGGCTGTCCTCTACGATTAGAATGCGCGCGCGCATCTAGTCGCGGTGGGCGTTGAGCGGCAACGTGAAAAAGAAACGGCTTCCTTTGCCCAGCTCGCTCTCGACCCAGATCTTGCCCGAGTGAAGCTCCACGAGCTTTCGCGCGATCGCGAGACCCAGTCCGGTTCCGTGATGAGGACGCGATGGCGAGGCGTCGACCTGTGCGAACTCGCGAAAGACCAGCTCGTAGTGGTCTCGAGCGATCCCCCGCCCCGTGTCTCCAACTTCAACCAGCAGCTCCGCGGCGTTCCTTCCGCGCCTGGAAAAACTGATCCAGATTCGCCCGCCGTCGGGCGTGAACTTGATGGCGTTCCCAATGAGATTCCCGAGAACGTGCTTCAATTTGTCGCGGTCCGCATAGACGGGGGGAAGATCGTCGCCGTTCAGGCGCTCGATCGTGAGACGCTTTTTTGCCGCCAGCGCCTCATTGAGCATGCGTACCTGATCTGCGACCTCAGTGATCGAGAATTCCGTCCGCGCCAGGCTCACCTGATCGCTGGCACCGCGAACGTACGTGAGAATTTCGTCGATCATGTCGAGCAGCTGCTGACCGCCGTTTACTATTCCGGAAACGCTCTCCCGCTGTTTCGTATTCAGCTGGCCCAACATGCCCTCACGCAGTATCTCGGCGTGCGTGATGATGGCTGCCAGAGGAGTACGCAGGTCGTGCGAGATATTGGAAAGGAATTGGGTCTTGAGCGCATCGCGGGCCTTCAACTCGTCGATCGTCCGCTGGGCTTCCTTCGCCTGGGCCTCAAGCGTTTGTAGCCGCTTGTTCAGGGCGGCGGGATCGGGCCGGTCGGACATGCTCATATTGTAGTAGTCGAAACATCAGTTGCCAACGTTTCTGACTCGACGGCATCGAGGAGCTGCTGCCGGCGCAGCAGCGACCAGTAGCGTCCGCGCAGCGCCATGAGCTCGGTGTGCACTCCCTGTTCGACGACGGTTCCTTTCTCGAGGACGATGATCCATGACGCGTCGCGAATCGCGCTGATCCGGTGCGAGGCGATGAGCGCGGTTCTACCCGACAGCGCCTCTCGCAAGGCGCGGAGAATCTCCGCTTCGGTGTGCGTATCGACCGCCGACAGCGCATCATCGAGCAGCACGATGCTCGGCTTCCTCGCCAAAGCGCGGGCCAGCGAAGCGCGCTGTTTCTGCCCACCCGAGAGGTTGATCCCTCGCTCGCCGAGGATTGTCTCGTATTGTCCGGGGAATTCTTCGATCGTCTGGTCGAGTTGGGCAACTCTCGCGGCCCACTCGGCCGAAGCGGACTCACCCGACCCGTAGGAGAGGTTGGATCCGATCGTATCACTGAACAAAAGGCTTTCCTGCGGCACGAACCCGATTTCGCGGCGCAGCTCCTCGAGCGGGAGGTGCCGCGTCGGCACACCGTCGATGAGAATCTCGCCTTCCTGCGGATCGTACATGCGGGGGATGAGGTCGATCAGCGCGCTCTTCCCACTTCCTGTCGCCCCGGCGACGCCGAGTGTCGCGCCTGCGGGCAGGCTGAAGCTGACGTTGCGGAGAACCCAGCGCGGCTGACCAGGCGGGTCGGACGGATAGTGAAATCCAACGTTCCGAAATTCAATCGTGCGACCCCCTCTGGTGGGCGGCAGGTGTTGAACGGGTGCCTCCCCGCCGATGGTGGCGCCAACGTGGAGTATCTCGTTCAGGCGGCCCATCGATGCTTCCCCGCGCTGGAACAGATTTACAACCCAGCCGAGTGCTATCATCGGCCAAGTCAGCATGGTCAGGTACATTCCGAAAGCGACGAATGCGCCCACGGAGATCGTCCCGTTGATCGTCAACGCACCGCCGACACCGAGGACGATTACTGCGCCAAGTCCGCCGAAGAAGGCAAAAAGCGGGTTGAGAGTACCCCACAGGCGGACCAGAGACATATTGAGCGCGAGGTATTGCTCATTGATCGTCCCGAATCGAGCAATCTCTGCTGTCTCCTGGCGGTACGCACGGACAATTCGCGCTCCGGTCAGATTCTCCTGGGCACGGGTGGTGAGCGTCGAGAAATGTTCCTGCACCGCCTCGAAGCGGTCATGAATGGCATTCCCCATTCGCATCGTTAGCACGGGCAGGAAAATCATCGGGACAAGCGCCAAGAGGGTCAGCTTGACGTCGATGCGGAGCATGAAGTACAGCGCGAATAGCCCACCGGCGATCGTGTTGGCGAGATACATGACCGCGGGTCCGACCGCCGTGCGTACCGCGCTGAGATCATTCGTGAGTCGCGCCATGATGTCGCCGGTGCGAGTTTGTGCAAAGTAGGCGACGTCGAGCGTCTCAAGATGTGTAAAGAGATCGTTCCTGAGGTCGTACTCGATCCAGCGGCTGACGCCGTTCATGAGCTCGCGCATCCCATACCTGAAAGCGCCACCCACGATGGCGGCGAGCACGATCAGCCCGCTCAGCTGCCAGATGACCCGCATGGGGGCGCCCGCGCTTATTGCGTCGATCGCGCGCCGCAGCAGCCAGGGGATAACACTGGTGATCGCGGACGATGCGACGACAATCAGGAGCCCGATCGAAAACGGGATCCAGTAAGGTCTGTAATATGGGGTCGCATGTCTTAGATTCTTCATGCTTGGCATGTGGATTGCCGTTTACAGTACTTTTGAGCTTGGGACACACACACCCAAGCGCTAGTCACAACGATGGAGGAGGCTAATGGTGCAATATATTCCCCGGTCGAAAGCGTCGCTCATTCTCGCGTTCGCGATTTTCGCTGGTGCGTGCGCGAAGTCTGACGACACCGCGGCCGCAGATTCAGCTCTTAACAAGGACATCCAACTCGCGAACAGAGACACCGCTGCGCAGCCGGCACTTACTGACGTGCCTGCCGGAACGGCGACCAACCCGGCGCCATCCGCTTCGGCTCCGCGGACGACGACGACGACGAGGAGTACACCCCGCACCACTACCAGAGCGACCACGCCTCGCACGACGACTACTGCGAGCGGCAACACGGTAACTCGCAGCAGCGCCGGGTCGGCAGCGAGGGTCGGAACGATCCCTGCCGGAGCGACGCTCAACCTGGTGTCGGGCTCGAAGATTTGCACCAACACCAACAGGGTCGGCGAGCGCTTCACAGCGACGCTAACGAGCGCGGTCTCCGGCTCGAACGGGGCTGAGATTCCTGCCGGCGCGACAGCGACGGTAGAAGTGACCGAGCTCAAGCGCAGTGAGAACGCCAACGACAACGTTGTGATGGGCTTCCGCGTCGTGTCGGTGAACTTCGGTGGCCACACTTATCCCGTGAGCGCTACCACGACCTACGCGCAGGTGAGCAAGGTCAGGAACCAGCCGAAAAGCAAGGACGTGCAGAAGGTTGTCGGCGGAGCCGCTATTGGGGCCATCGCCGGACAGATTCTTGGCAAGAGCACCAAGGCTACAGTGATTGGCGGAGCCGTTGGCGCTGCTGCCGGAGCTGGAGCCGCCGCGGCGACGGCGAACTACGAGGGCTGCGTCAACTCGGGCGCCAGATTAACCGCTACGCTCAACTCGTCGACTCAGGTTAATATCTGAGGAGCCCTAGCGGTAAAAAGTCCGGCGTGAGAAATCACGCCGGACTTTTTATTGTCCTGTCACGTCCCTAGTAGCCGAGGGCACCGGCGGCACCCCGCAAGCGCGGGTCGTCCATCCCCTCGTAGCCTCCTTTCACGCGCATGATCGAGGCTGCGGATCCAATACCGGTCAGCTCATACACATGGTGTCCCATCTCTCGGAGCCGTTTCAGAACATCAGGCCGGAAGCCGCCGCTTTCTGCCCTGATCGAGTCAGGAAGAGCCTGATGATGAATCCGTGGCGCGCTCATCGCATCCGCCAGCGACATCCGATGATCGATCACGTCGAGCATGATCTGGTATGTCGCTGAGATAATACGAGGTCCACCCCGCGCGCCCGTTACTAGCAGAAGATTGCCGCTCGGATCGAGTACGATCGTCGGCGACATCGCGCTCAACATCCGCTTGCCAGGCGCAATCGAATTGGCTTCGCCCTGGACCAAGCCGAACATGTTCGGCGTTCCAGGTTTGGCCGCGAAGTCGTCCATCTCGTCGTTGAGAAAGAAGCCGACTCCAGCTACGAACACACCGGAGCCGTAAAGGTCGTTCAGCGTGGTTGTGGTCGCGACGGCGTTCCCGGATTGATCCACGACCGAGTAGTGCGTCGTATGGGCTCCTTCAGCGACTCGCGAAGTCAGCACCGTCGTCGGGTCTGCGCGGATCCGCGAAATGGATTTCGCGAGTGTTCGCGCGTAGGCCTTGCTCGTCAGGGTTGCCACCGGTGCTCGAACGAACGCCGGATCACCGAGCTTCGAGTTGCGATCGATGAATGCCCGCTGGGATGCGGAAGCGACAGCGTGGATCCGCTCGGCGCTCCCGAATCGCGCGGGCGGGCCGTATGCCTCTAGGATGTTGAGGATCTCGCTGACCGTCGTCCCGCCGGACGAAGACGGTGGCATCGCGAAATACGTGTAGCCCCGGTAGCTGCTGCGTATGGGCTCGCGCCAGATCGGCCGGTAGCGGGCGAGGTCCTCTTTCGTAATGAGCCCACCCGTGCGCTTCATCTCGACAGCGATGGAGTCCGCGATACTGCCCTGATAGAACGCGCCGGATCCTCCTTGCGCGATCAGTCGAATTGTGCGCGCGAGCTGAGGCTGAACGAATCGCGCCCCAACCGGCAGCGGTGCGCCATTGGGAAGAAACAGCGTCTTGCCGGCGAAGCCACCGATTCGGTATTTGCCTTCGGTGAGCGAGCGGAAGAGAGAGTTATCGACAGTGAATCCCTCCGCGGCGAGGCGAATCGCAGGCGCAAGCACTCTCGCGAGTGGGAGCGCGCCGAATTTCCTGTGCGCTTCGACCATGCCGGCGACTGCGCCCGGAACACCCGATGCACGAGGTCCGATCAGGCTCTCGCCCGTCAGCTTGCCATCCGGGCCTACATACATGTCTCGCGTTGCAGCGAGCGGCGCGGTCTCTCTATAGTCGAGGGCCGCCACGCGTCCGTCGGCCATCCGGATGACCATGTAGCCGCCTCCGCCGAGGTTCCCCGCTTCGGGGAACGTGACCGCCAGAGCGAAGCCGACCGCGACGGCTGCGTCTACCGCGTTACCGCCCTGCTTCATCAGCTCGGTCCCGACGCTGGAGGCGAGGCGATCGTCGCTCGCGACCATTGCATGGGGAGCGAAAGTCGAGCGTGCGCCTGGGGGCAAGCGCCAGGTCGAAGGAAAAACGGCGGGTACGCGCGCCGGAATATCCGGTCCGCTGGCCGAGCGTTGGAACGGTGCCGCCGCCGCGACCCAGATTGACGCGGTGGTGATCGCTCCAAGGAGAGCGAGTTTTTTCCTCAGGCGGAGTCTCCCTATGGACGACGATCTATTCTAAGCAAGTCCCGCTCACCGCGTCAGCTATCGCCGCACCGTACGGCTACCGAATCCCATTCTCACCGACAGGCGTAGCGAAGGCATGCTGTTGGTATTGCTCGCTCCGTTCGGCAAATCCTTCCGTTCGTGCAGGCCGATCGTGTAGTTGGATGTGAAATCGATGTTCGTGCGATCGCTGAGTCCGTATCCGAAGCCCCAGCCTACCGAGAACAGCGGATCGATGTTTCCACCGACCGGCGCGAGCTTGGCGCCGTCCGAGTCCTGTTTGAGGTTTCGGTAAGCAACGACTCCGCCACTGAGCTCCACGAGCTGGTGGAAGCCAAGCCCGGCTCCGGAGTGAAACGTCGCAACCAATGTCATTAAGTCGAGATGCGCGTCACATTGCGAGCACTGCGTGCCCCCACCCGGCGGGGGGTTAGGGATTATCCCGGTAGTCGTATACTCGAACGGCACCTGCGCCCAGGTTCCCGCCACGCCGAACGACGACCCGTTTGCCATACCCTTCTCGAGCGAGGCTCGGTACTGAAGGTTGGTGGAGTTGCCGAAGTTCCAGCTGCTCGAAGTTGCGCCGTCGTTCACGACGTTCGCTCTGAAGCCATCAATCCCGGCCGTCACCCACACGCTCGGATCATTCGTCGCGTACGTTCGCGGCCGACGCATCTGCGCACTGAGCGATCCCGCCGCGAACACCAGCATTAAAAAGGCAAAGAAAAAACGTCTCATCATCACGCTCCAAGTTGTCTTGCAATTCGCGCGAGGCGTCGGGTAAGTTAGGTCGTGGCTCACCGCTCGGCAGCGCATTGATGTTGGACCCTCGCGAAACGGAGCGCCGCAACCCGCGTTCCGCCTCCATCGATCTCGCGTCCCCCCTCGAGATCGTAGACTTGATAAACGCCGAAGATCGAAGAGTTCCCGAGGTGGTCGCAACGCAGCGACAGCAAATTGCGCGCGCGATCGAGCTCGCCGAAGCAACGTTTCGCTCCGGCGGACGATTGTTCTACGTCGGAGCCGGTACCTCAGGACGACTCGGAGTGCTCGACGCAAGCGAAATCCCACCGACCTTTGGCGCTAATCCCGAAATGGTGCAGGGCATCATCGCCGGCGGACTTCCCGCGCTGACGAGGGCGCAGGAAGGCGCGGAAGATATTGTCCAGAACGGAGCGCTCGCGATGGATGAGCACGGAGTGGGGAAGAAGGACTTCGTGATTGGGATCGCCGCGTCGGGCACCACTCCGTATGTGCGTGCTGCGCTGGAGAGGGCGGCCGCGCTAGGGGCCACGACTGGAATAGTCGCGTGCTCGCCCCCGCCGGCGGATCTGGTCGCGGCAGTCGACGTGACGATGCTGCCCATCGTGGGACCCGAGGTGGTGACAGGCTCAACGCGCATGAAGGCTGGGACCGCGACCAAGCTTATGCTGAACATGATCACGACGGGCGCCATGATTCGCCTCGGAAAGACCTACGGAAATCTCATGGTCGATCTTCGTGCCACCAACAACAAGCTGGTGGATCGCAGCCAGCGGATTGTGATGGAGGTCTGCGGAGTATCCCGCGATGAAGCAACCAAACTGCTGGAGCGCGCCGGCAAGAGCGTCAAGCTTGCAATCGTGATGCAGAAGAAGGGCATCTCGCGCGAGGAGGCAGAGCGCCTGCTCGAGCAAAATGGAGGAGTGATCAGGCGAGTGACGAAGGACGAGCCTCCTCCAATCAAGGAGCGCTAAGGATGGCCGAGGGTGTAGTGGTTGGATTGATGTCCGGTACATCACTCGACGGGATCAGCGCCGCGGTTGCGCGTTTTCGTGACGCGAGTGACGGCCGGATAGACGTCGATCTCCTTGCCTACACATCTCGCCCGTACACACCCGCTGAGCGCGCGCGGCTCCAAACTGCCAACACGGGAGCCACCCCCGGCGAATACTGCATGCTCAACTTCGACCTCGGGGGATGGCTTGCCGATGCGGCGATCCAGGTGATGGCTGAAGCCGGAGTCGCCCGCGACGACATCTCCGCCATTGCATCGCACGGACAGACGATCTGGCACGAGCCCGGGCACTCGACCTGGCAATCTGGAGAGGCAGCCGTGATTGCCGAGCGCACCGGAGTCGATGTCGTCAGCGATTTTCGCGTGCGTGACGTCGCCGCCGGCGGACAGGGAGCTCCGCTCGTGTCGATCGCCGATGCGATGCTCTTCTCGTCTGCTACCGATTGGCGCGGACTCCAGAACCTGGGCGGCATCGGCAACATCACCGTCGTTCCACCACACGGTCAGATCGAAGGAGTCCGCGCTTTCGACACGGGGCCCGGAGCTGGGGTGATCGACCGGGTCACCCGCACGCTCAGACCAGATCTGCCGTACGACGTGGATGGGAAGATCGCAAAGGCCGGACGCCCGCACATGGAGGTCGTTTCCGAGCTGCTGTTAGCCCCGTACTTCGTGGCGCCCCCACCCAAATCGACCGGTCCCGAGCTTTTCAATACCGATTACGTACTGGACCTGATCAAACGTGTGCGGACTGCCGGAGGAACCGATGAAGACATTATCGCTACCGCTGTCCAGTTGACGGCTGAGAGCGTCGGAGATGCGTACCGGCGCTTCATCCCGGAGCCTGTGAGCGAAGTTCTGGTGTCCGGAGGCGGCGCCAGGAATCCTGCGCTATTCGCCGCGATCGTAAAAGCCGCAGCCCCGATCCGGGTTCGCCATTTCGACGAGGTCTACTTCGACGGGGAGGCGAAGGAGGCGGTGGCCTTTGCATTGCTTGGATATTTGCACGTGACCAAACGACCCGGAAACGTACCCTCAGCCACGGGCGCGCGCGGACCGCGCATACTCGGGAAGCGCGCTCCAGCATGAGCGAGATCGCAGAGCTCTTTTTCCCTGCTATTCGCTGGGATACCACCCACGGCTACGAGGGTCAACGCGCCGACATCGATCGGGCACTGAAGCTGGGAGTGGGCGGCTTCATCCTTTTCGGCGGGCCCTCTGAGCATGTAGCGACGCTCACCGAGGATCTACACTCCAAGTCGCGCATTCCGCTTCTGATTGGGGCGGATTTGGAGCGAGGAGCGGGACAGCAGTTCGCGGGTCAGACCGCGCTTCCCCCACTCGCAGCGATTGCTTCACTGGAAGACGTGCAGGCCGTTCGTCGCTCAGCCACCCTCAGCGCGAGGGAAGCAAGATCACTGGGGATCAATTGGATCTACGCCCCGGATTGCGATATTGACGTCGAGCCGAACAATCCGATCATCGGGACGCGCTCGTTCGGGAGCGACCCCGAGCGCGTCGGAGAATACGCGGCAGTTTGGATCGATGCCTGCCAGGCGGAGGGCGTGCTCGCGTGCGCGAAGCATTTTCCTGGGCACGGGCGCACAACGGTGGACTCCCACAAGACATTGCCACGAGTGGAGGAATCCGGCGAGACGATTCGGGCGACCGACCTCGTTCCTTTCCGTCGAGCCATCGAACGTGGCGTCGCGTCCATCATGTCGGCCCACGTTGCGTTTCCAGCGCTCGATCCCAGCGGCGCGCCCGCAACGCTGTCGCGACCGATCCTTACCGATCTCCTGCGCACCGAGATGCAGTTCTCGGGGCTCGTGGTGACAGACGCGCTGATCATGGAAGGAGTGCTCGGCGGTGGAGAGGCCGAGGCGGTTGTGCGCGCGCTGTACGCCGGCTGCGACTGTCTTCTTTATCCGACGGATCTAATCGCATCCGAGCAAGCGGTGCGGAAGGCGATCGACGACAAGCGACTTGATGGCGAGGCAATCGAGCGATCACTCGAGCGACGTCGTCGCTGGGCCCGCTGGGCCGCGCTCTCGAGAGAAACCAATCGTCCCTCGCGCGACGAGAGTGGGTGGTCCGTCCAGCTCGCGGAGCAGGTCGTACATCCACTCAGGGGAACGATTCCCCGCCTGCCTCAACCGTGGAACCTCGTGATCGTTGACGACGATATTGGCGGACCCTATCCAGCTCCATCACGCGACCCACTCGTATCGTCCCTGCGTGCCGGAGGCATTGATCTCACCGTAGACGGCGAGGGTGCGGCCGCTGGCGGCGCGGGATCAACGGTGATCGCGTTGTTCGGCGACATTCGCGCCTGGAAGGGGCGCCCGGGCTACTCCGCCGCTGCGAAGGAGTCGGTACGCAACGCGCTCAGCCGCGCGCGCCCTGGAGCGAGTCTGATCATTCAGTTCAGTCACCCGCGCCTGGCGGACGAACTCGATGTTGATGCTCCAATCCTGTGTGCGTGGGGAGGGGAAGCGGTGATGCAGAGGGCGGCATCAAGGGTGCTACTCCGTGAGGCCGCCGTTCCCAGGAGTGAGAGGACGTCACGAGCCGCGGGGTACACGAATCAAGAGGAGAAGTCCCCATGAGTGAGACCGCTGTGAAGACGTCGTCGCCCATACGCATTTTCGGCCAGCCGAAAATGGCGATCCTGCTCCTCCTTGGGTTCTCTTCCGGACTTCCGTTCTACCTGACGAGCAAGACCCTGCAGGGCTGGATGACGACAGCGCATGTGGATCTTGCCACGATCGGCTTCTTCAGCCTCGTCACGCTGCCTTACTCGCTCAAGTTTGTATGGGCACCTGTAATGGACAGGTACATCCCGCCGTTTCTGGGACGGCGCCGCGGCTGGGTACTGATCACTCAGGTGCTGCTCCTCCTCGCTATCGCAGCGATGTCGCTTCACGATCCGGTGCAGGGACTGCGCATGCTCGCCATCAACGCGATCGCGATCGCGTTCTTCAGCGCATCACAGGACATCTCCCTCGACGCATACCGAACCGACGTGCTGGAGAGTCGCGAGATGGGAGCCGGCGCCGCGGTATTCGTGTTGGGTTATCGCATCGCGATGATCACGACCGGAGCTCTGGCGTTTTTCCTTGCCGATCGAATCAGTTGGCCGAGCGTGTACCTGATCCTTTCGACGCTGATCGTCATCGGCATTGCGACCACCTTCATCGCACCGGAGCCAGTGCTGAGCGACGCGCCACCAAAAACTCTGATGGAGGCGGTCGTGCTTCCGTTCTCCGATTTCTTTCAGCGTGTGGGAATTGGGCGAGCGGTGTTCGTTCTGCTCTTCATCGTCCTGTACAAGTACTCCGACAGCCTGGCGGGCAGCATGACCACACCGTTTCTGCTCAAGACGGGTTTCTCGCAGAGCGAGGTGGGGGCAGTCTTCCTGGGTGTCGGGGTCATCGCGACGATTGCGGGTGTCGTCGTCGGTGGAGCTGTGATCGGGAAGCTGGGGATCAACCGCTCGCTTTGGATTTTCGTGATCTTCCAGGGCTTGAGCAATCTGACTTATTACGGCCTGTCTCTCGCGGGAAAGGACCACGCCTTCATGGTCGCGGCCATCATTACTGAGAATTTCGGATTGGGCCTCGTCACCGCTGGGATGACCGCATACCTGATGAGCATGTGCAACAAACGCTTCACTGCCACACAGTTCGCGCTGCTCTCAAGCCTCATGGCCGCGAGCAGGGATATACTCGTCGCTCCTGCTGGAAAGTTTGCGGAATCAGTCGGCTGGCCGGGCTTTTTCCTGATAACCGTTGCGATGGCGATTCCGCCGCTGATCCTGCTGCCGTTCATCGCGCCGTGGTCTCGAGACGTACCGATCGGCGCAGCGCCTCACACCGGCGAGACGGTACCGGCGAAGGTTGCCTAGTTGCCGTTCTTCGCGTTGGAGTAATCTGATTCCGGGGCGCGAAGGCGCGCGGTGACGACGGTGATGTTATCGGGCGCTCCCGTATGCATCGCTTCTTCGACGAGCGCTTCGCAGATCTCCATCGGGCGGCCGGCGCCGCGAGTGATCCGCGCGATGTCCTCCGCAGAAACCTGATTGGAGAGTCCGTCGCTGCACAGCACCAGAAAATCGTTGTTATCGAGCTTCACGCGATAGAAGTCGGTGACGACTTTCTCCTCGGGGCCGAGCGCCTGCAGGATGATGTTGCGGTGCTCGCTCTGCGCGGCCTCCTTCTGGGTCATCCTGCCCGCATCGATGAGCCGTTGCACGAATGATTGATCCTTTGTCAGCTGCTTGGCGGCGCCCTTTCGCACGAGATAAGCGCGGCTATCACCAACCTGAGCGATGAACGCTTCGCCATCGAGCACGAGCGCGAGCGTTGTGGTGGTTCCCATTCCATGGTGCTCGGGCGAGGTCGTCGCCTTCTGGTAGATCGCCTTGTTGGCGATGTCGATGCCTCGTTTTAGGGCTGCCTCGATCGACTCAGGTGTGCGCTTGGGCACCTTGTGCCACCAGTGGTGGAGCTCGCTCAGGATGGTCTCGGTCGCGATGGAGCTCGCGAGGGCACCCGATGCCGCGCCCCCGACGCCATCGGCAACTACGAGGATAAACGGCGCAGTGTGGACGGAAACGAGCGTCGGTGCGCTCATCGTTGCGATGTCGCCCGTCTCCAGGTTCGCAATCAAAAAGGAATCCTGATTGTCGTGCCTGATCAGGCCGACATTCGTGATCCCGAAAATCTCTGCAATCAATTTTGGCTCGAAAAGAGCGTTGTATTCAGGTCGTGGGAAGCAGCCGCTTTCCCGGTCGGGAAAAGATAGCGCGAGCGCACGAACGGGGGCACTACCCGTGCATATTGGATAGACTGGCTCGCCATAACACGTGCAACCTACATTGTGAAATGAAAGCTTCGAAAATCAGGGTATTCACCTGTTGCTTAGCGCTCGCGGGCGCGTCCTGCAGACCGGCAACGGGACCGTCCGTCCCCGCTCCCGCAATTCCACCCCTTATACCCGTTTCGCTTCCGCCAGCGAATCCGAAGCTGCCGCCGGTTCCAGAGGTTCGCGGTGCGGTGCAGATAAGCGTGATGTATCCGAAGCCCGAGCAGATGCTGACGGTGCGCGATTCAAATTTCATTTTTGGCAGCGTGGGCTCGGGCGACGCGGCCCTCCGTATTAACGGAGTACCGGTTCCGGTGTGGCCGAACGGTGCGTTCATGGGGTGGCTTGCTGTTCCTCCCGATAGTGCACCCCGTTACGAGCTTATCGCCGGAAACAAGACGGAGACCGCTCGTCTCATTCTTCCGATAAAGATTCCGCCCGTGTCGGATACAACACGTCGCGGGCAGCCTGGAGACACCCTGAACCCGGTACCCCCGCCGGACACGCTCGTGCCGGTGCCGGGGAAGGTCTACGTCGCACTTGGAAATCCCTCGTCAGTCGTGAATGACACCGACCGCGTGACGATCGCGATGCCCGAGCCGCGCGAGAGCGGCCAGGTGTACAAGTGGTTTCTGTTCCCGGGTACTCGCGTGAAAGTGACCGGCTCCCGGAAGCTCGGGAATCAGGAGTTCGTCCGGATCGAGCTCGACTCGGCACAGGAGGCGTGGGTTTTGAGGAGCGAGCTGGCGCGTGACAGCTCGTCGAGCGCACCCGGAATGTTGGTTGGGGATACTCTCGCTCCGGCTCGGCGTGTCGGATCTGTTCGGATCGCGGCGGTTCCCGAGTGGATAGATGTCGTAATCCCGATCACGGGTCCGCCGCCGCCTTATCTGGTGGAACAAACCGATCGCTCGATTTCGCTTCTGCTGTACGGAGTGGGCGGGGCGCCCGTGATTTCAATGATGCCGCAGCCGGCGGACGCGTATGTCAACAGCGTGAGCTCCACTCCCGAGCTCGCGCGCGTGCGCTATACGATCAACTTGAATAGTGCTCCGTACGGCTATCTCGCCTTGTGGCAGAACGGCAATCTCACCTTCAGGGTGCGGCGCCCGCCCAGAATCGTTGACATGGCCGATCCGCTACGCGGACTGACAATCACTGTCGATCCGGGCCATCCCCCCGCCGGCGCAACAGGTCCGACAGCGCTTTACGAAGGCGACGCGGTGCTCGCGGTGGGCCTCAAGCTGCGCGATCTTCTGGCCCAGCGCGGTGTGAACGTTGTGATGACCCGAACGACAATGGATCCCGTTGAGCTCGGGCTCCGCCCGATTATCGCGCGACGGGCCAATGCGCACGCGTTCGTTTCGATCCATTTGGATGCTGCACCCGATGGCCAAAACCCGTTCTTCTCCAACGGTACTTGGACGCTGTACTTCTGGCCTCACTCGAGCGCGTTCGCTCGAGCGATGCAAAGTGAGCTTGTGGAAGAGATGGGTCTTCGCGACAAGGGGAGCGACGTCAGGAACCTGGCCGTCGTACGGGGAACGTGGATGCCGTCGATATTGACCGAGGGCGCGTTCATCATCATGCCTGACCAGGAGGCAGCGCTGAGAACGCCCTCGTATCAGGAGGCGTACGCGCGCGGGATACTGCGCGGGCTCGAGAGCTACTTCGCATCGCTGGTACCAATACGGTGAGGGCGATTGCGCTCGCGGCCGTGCTGGCCTGCTGCGCCTCACGAGCGGCGAGCGCTCAGCTTCCTCCGAACGATCACTGGCGCACTCTCGAAACTCGGCATTTTCGCGTTCATTTCACGCCGCAGTTGGAACAGCAGGCGCGACGAGCCGCCGTCAACGCCGAGCGTGCCTACACACAATTATCGACTGAGTTGGTTCCGCCGCGCGGCACGATCGACCTTGTGGTGGCCGACAACGTCGATTTCGTGAATGGATACGCGACCCCGTTTCCATCCAACCGCATCGTGGTGTTTGCGCACCCGCCGACGGACGGGTCGGGTCTCAGCAGCTACGATGACTGGAGCGCTCTAGTCATCACCCACGAGTTGACTCACATATTTCATCTCGATCGCTCACGCGGAATCTGGCGGTTCGCTCAGGCGATCTTCGGCAGAAATCCGCTCCTCTTTCCGAACCTTTATCAGCCGCGCTGGGTGATCGAGGGCCTCGCCGTCTACTACGAGTCGAGATTGACCGGATACGGACGCCTCGAGAGCTCCGAGCATTCAATGATCGCTCGCGCCGCCGCTATCGCGAATCGCGTTCCCACGCTCCAGGAATTGTCTCCAGGGACCTCTCGATTCCCTGGCGGTTCAGTCATCTACGTGTACGGTTCGCTGCTGTTCGACTACTTGTCTCGCACGCGCGGCCCTGGAAGTATCCGCGAATTTGTCGAGCGTGGATCCAGGACTCTGTTTCCATTTTTCTTGACGCCGATATCGCGTGGCGCGTTTGGGATGTCGTTCCAGACGGCGTGGCAACATTGGCGGGACTCGCTGGTGCGTGAGATGGGCACCCCGCACGAAGTGATGCCCGGCTGGCACCAGCTCACCAACGCCGGGCACGTCGCACTCTTCCCGCGCTGGCTCAACGATACCTCTCTCATTTACGCGGGCGATAAGGCGCGCGAGACAACATCCGCGTACGAAGTGTCGTTGTCCGGAAAAGAGCGCCGCCTCGGCCGACGCAACGGATTCAGCCCGAACGTCCCACTGCGCGATGGAAGCCTGCTGTTCTCACAGCCCGACTTTCTCGATCCATACCACATTTGGAATGATCTCTACGTCCAGAGGAATGGAGTCGAGACTCGGCTCACTCGCGGGGCGAGACTGAGCGCTCCCGATGTGCGCGCGGATGGAGAAATCGTCGCGGTCCAGAATGCTCCGGGCACGACGCGACTGGTCCTGGTCTCTCGGGACGCGCGGACGATCGTCCCGATTACCGGCACGAGTCTCGACGAGCAATGGTCGGATCCGCGCTGGTCTCCCGACGGATCAAGAATCGCCGCTGTGAAGCAAAGCCTCGGATTGTCCCAGATCGTTATTCTCGCTGCCGATGGCAAGCTGATCGATTCGTTTGGCGCGACCCGCGCCATCAATTCGCGACCGAGCTGGTCGCCCGGCGGGAAGCGCATTTACTTCTCGTCGGAGCGGAGCGGAGTTCCGCAGATCTATGTGGCGGATGTGACGTCGTTTCTGCCAACTGTCTCGCGCATCACCGATGCCGCAACCGGAGTGTTCTCGCCGGAAGTGTCACCCGATCGAAGCACGCTGGCGACGATTCTCTTTCGCGCCGATGGATACCACATTGGCGTTGCGCCGCTCTCGGAGGGACTGCGGCTCTTGCCGGCGGATAGCTCGCGGACGAGCGCCAGAGCAGGGTGTCCCAGCTGTCTCAACCTTGTGACGGGATTGCCGCCCATCGGTGCAATCGACACGTCTCCTGCGCGCCCGTATTCCCCTTGGGCCTCGCTCCTTCCGCGCTACTGGCTGCCGGTGTTCGAGAGCACGACCGACGACGGCACTTCATTCGGAGCAGTGACTAATGGCTACGACGTTATAGGGCGTCATAGCTACACGGTCGAGGCGCTCCGCAACAACCGCTTTCACGAGAATTCGGCGTGGCTCTGGTACCGTTACGCGGGACTCGGACTTCCGCTGATCGACCTGTACGCGTCGCAAAATTATTCGCACGACTATGTCTTCACAGGCACGACCGGGAATTTCACTCGCGTGGGAACACTCAGCGAGCGGTCGCGCATCGCGTCGCTGCAGGCAACGCTGATCCGCCCGCGCTTTCGCAATTACGCTCTAGCTTCTTTCGGAGTCGAGACTGAGAGCATCAGTTATTTCACTGATCCCGACACGCTGCTTCCGCGGCTCCCTGCGTTCTACAGTGCAGCGCACGCTTATCCCGCGATCATTGCCTCTGCCGGCTGGTCCAACGCACGCCGACCTGGTCTGAGCATCTCATCCGAAGACGGAATAAGCGCGAGCGTTAGCGGACGACAACGTTGGCAGCGCGGCGCGTCTGGTAGCGCTACGCGCAGCGTCATCGGAGTGACCTCGGCTTACCGCTCTCTCGATTTGCCCGGGTTCGCTCATCACGTGATCGCGTTGCACGCCGCTGGCGGTGTCACCGATGCGCGAAGTCCAGATCGGTTTTCCGCGGGAGGAATCAGCGGCACTCTGCTGGAAGTGTTTCCCGGGGTTTCGCTGGGCACGCAGCGACGAGTGTTCGGCGTGCGTGGATATCCGGTGAGCGCGGAGCGAGGAATTCGCGCGTACTCGGGCGCAGTAGAGTATCGCGCTCCGCTCGGCGCGCCGTCGCGCGGGTTTCGCTTCATTCCCGTCTTCATAGACAAGATCTCCCTGACGTTATTCGGAGAGGCGGGGCGTGCGTTCTGTCCCACCAACGCAGTCACGTCAACCGGAGTGTGTCGCGCTGTGGATGTCGACAACCCGGTGATGCAGTCCGCAGGCATGGAGCTCAACGTCGATACCGGGCTGCAACTCGATCTACAGGCGAGAATGCGTCTGGGACTGGCATTTCCGCTCGCCAACCGAGAGGAGCTGGCTGCCAGCAGGGCGCAGGCTTATTTCACCTTCGGAGCATCGTTTTAAGGTTCCCTCAGCGGCCTTTGGAACGCCCCTTCGGGACAGGTCAGCAGCTTGCTTGAGTCCTCACCGCGTGGAAAAACAGGGGCTACCCAAGCATCTGTGATGTGGATTACGTAAGTCGTTGTCCTGAAAGAGGATAGGTCAAGACTGGCGCGGACTCACGAATAGGGGTAGTATCCGTGCCCGCATCGAAACACCGATGCACCAAGCGTGCAGTCCTGACTCCAATCGTCTTCTTCTTGACAACCCTTTTCTACAGCGGAGAGTTGTACTAATGCCCATACCCGCCGTGCCGCCGCAAGGCGACGCCCAGCTCAATGACAATGCGCGTACCGTGATCGGAAAACGATATCTGATCAAGGACGCGACGGGCACGCCTGTGGAGCAGCCGGAGGACATGTTCTGGCGCGTCGCGGGATCAGTCGCGGAAGCCGATCGCCGTTATGGTGCGAGCGACAACGAGGTCACTGTCGTGGCTGAGGAATTCTACCGCCTGATGATCGAGCGTCGCTTCGAGCCGAACTCTCCGACCCTCATGAATGCCGGTCGTCCTCTCGGACAGCTTTCTGCGTGCTTCGTTCTACCAATCGAGGACGCGCTTTCTAACGGCCGCGACGGGATCTACGACACCCTTCGTGCCATGGCGCTGATCCACCAGTCGGGCGGCGGCACCGGCTTCGGATTCTCCAAGCTTCGTGGCAAGGGATCGATGGTGCGTTCCACCACCGGCGTTGCCTCGGGTCCCGTGTCGTTCATGAAGCTCTACGATGCCTCGACTGATGCGGTCAAACAGGGCGGCACGCGTCGCGGTGCCAACATGGGAATCCTGCGCGTCGATCATCCCGACATCATGGATTTTGTCACCTGCAAGGAAGACCTGTCGCAGATAACGAACTTCAACATCTCGGTTGCCGTCACCGACAAGTTCATGGAAGCGGTGAAGGCCGGCGCGAGCTACGATCTCGTCGACCCGAGCAGTGGCAAGGTGACCGGCCAGCTCGACGCGCGCGCTGTGTGGGACAAGATGATCGACGGAGCGTGGCGGACCGGCGAGCCTGGCTGCTTCTTCATCGACGAGGCGAATCGCTACAATCCCGTGCCGCACGTCGGACAGTACGAGGCGACAAACCCCTGCGGCGAGCAGCCGCTCCTTCCGTACGACGTCTGCAACCTTGGGTCGATCAACGTAGGGTACTACGTGCAGGAAGGAGTGATGGACTGGGACGCTCTGCAGCGCGACATCCATCTGTCGGTTCACTTCCTCGACAACATCATCGACGTCAACAAGTATCCGCTGCCGGAGATCGATGCATTGTCGAAGCGCATCCGCCGCATCGGCTTCGGGATCATGGGCTTCGCCGACGCACTGGTCAGACTCGGAATTCCATACGACAGCGCTGAAGGCGTCGAGTTCGGCCGTCAGCTCCAGAAGTTCGTGGACGTCGAGTCGAAGCGTGAAAGCGAGCGGCTCGCCAGCGAGCGCGGACCATTTCCCGAATGGGCGAGGTCGATCTGGGGACCCAACGAGACCTGCGCGCGTGATGCCAAAGGCAACCGCATCCGGCCGATGCAGATGCTTCGCAACTGCAACGTCAACACGATTGCTCCGACCGGCACTATCTCCATCATCGCCGGATGCTCCTCAGGCATCGAGCCACTTTTCGCCGTTGCGTTCATGCGCAATCAGGCGGGCGCGCTGATGCCCGACGTGAACGAGGACTTTGTCGCGGTCGCGAAGAGGGAAGGCTGGTACTCCGACGAGCTGATGGAGAAGATCGCCAGAGAGGGCCACATCCACTTTGACGAGGTACCGGCCGATTGGCAGCGCGTGTTCGTCACGGCGCACGACATCACTCCCGAGTGGCACGTCAGAATGCAGGCCGCCTTCCAGGAGAATTGCGATTCCGCCATCTCCAAGACGACCAACTTCCCGCACGTGGCGACTCCGGAAGACGTGAGAGCCATCTACGAGCTCGCTTACGCGCTCAAGTGCAAGGGCGTGACGGTCTACCGCGATGGCTCTCGCGACAATCAGGTCCTCTCCACCGGCGCGACGGAGCAGGCGAAAGCTGAGCGCGCGGGCAAAGCGGACGCGAGAGCCGAGAGGGGCGAGCTGCACGGCACCATTGCGGAGCTCGAGGCCGAGAACACCAGACTCAGGCAGGCGTTATTCGACACGGAGGCCGAGAACCTTCAGCGCCGCGCCAAGAGAGCGCGTCCCGATACGTTGCGCGGCATCACCACGCGCATCGAGACGCCGCTCGGCACCATGTTCCTCAACATCACTGAGGATGATCGCGGCCAGCCGTTCGAGGTCTTCATCAACCTCGGCAAGGCTGGTGGCGCAGCGATGGCTGACGCGGAAGCAATGGGACGTCTGATCTCGCTGGCGCTGAGGTCGGGAATTCCGATTCGTGAAGTTCATCGCCAGCTGCGTGGCATCGCGTCTGACAAGGCGATCGGACTCGGGCCCAACAAGGTACTGTCCGTTCCGGATGCGATAGGAATTGCCCTCGAGAAGTGGATGAGGGAGAAGCAAGGCGTGCAGCAGGATCTGCTCGGTGCCCCGCCTGCAGCTCCGTCCCCGGCCGACATGGTGCAGCCCAAGCCGACTCCGATTTCCAGCGAAGGCGGGCAAGGTCAATACCGATTCGATTCAGTGAATCGGAGCGAGTCATTCATCGGCACGTGTCCGGACTGCGGATCTTCGCTCGAGTTCGCCGAGGGATGCGCGAAGTGTCGCGTATGCGGCTTCAGCGAGTGCGGGTGAGGTAATCGTCACCCGTTCTCCGTACCCGTTTCCCGTCTTCCGATGTCCGATTTCAGCGGAGAACGCCGAACAGGAGACGGGTAGCGGGCACGGGAAACGGGAAGCGGATAGGACTAGCTACTTAACTCCGCCGAACCACCGCGTGCGCTTTATCCCCTTCTGGACCAGATCAGGCGGGCCGAATTCCTTCCCGCGCTTCCACATGAAATCCATCTCCTCGTTCACCGCGGCGAGCGCGAAGCGGGATTCCTTGATCAACAGGAACGCGGCGTAGAGGAGGAGACCGGCGCCAATGAGTCCGAGCCCGATCGGAACCATCGTGAGGATCACTTTGAATTCATTGCGCGTGATCGCAACCAGACCGATAGCTACGCTCGTCCCGACGAAAAAGGCGAGCGCAGCGTAGAGGCGAGACAGCGCGCGTTGGAGGAGACGCGATCGCGTAGTGACGAAGTCGAGCTGGGTGAACAGCATCCGTCGCTCTTCTTCGCGGCCTTCGCTTCGTTGGTCATTGGCACGTGGAATCAGCGCGCTCGAGATTTCTCGCGTACGCATCACCGCTTTGCTCAACCGATCGGACGTCGCGAGGATGAGTGATCCACACGCCGAAATGAGCACCGCCGGGGTGATCATCGCAGAGAGAACTGAGATGGCGTCGGGGAAGTTGTTCACGTCTCTATATGTAACGCAGAGGCGGGCCTAGTGACATATTTAAGCGCACGTTTACCTCGGACCAGGCAGGGAGGGCTATGGACGACAAGAAGATCGCGGCGCTGGCAAAAAAGAACGCCGCCAAAGCGGCGAAGTCGGCGGGCAAGAAGGGGTTCGGCAAGAAATACGATAAGAACCTTGCTGATCTGCCGACGGACGAAGCGACGCTGAAGGAGCGCCAGGAGAACGAGCGGTTCTTCAAGGAGATGCGCAAGCGGGATTTCTGATGTAGACAATCCCCGGATAGCTGGGCTCCGAATTGATTCTCTCACCTGAAAACTTGCACAGGAGAGCTGTATGATTGTCTCGCGGTCTATCGTCTCCGCGGTCCTTGTGTGCGCCTCAGCCGATCTCGGCGCGCAAGGCCAGCCTATTCCACCCGCCCAGGCGGCGCCCGCAGCCCAGCAAGCGCCACGAATTCCCAGAGCAACGGCGAGCACCCGCGCGTCTGTAGCGGTACTTATCGACAGCCGCTTTGACACACACGAAGGGGGATGGTTCGGAGCGCTGAGTCTTGCGGGACCCGCAAAAATTGTTATCGACTACGGCCAACCCCATCTGCGCGGTCGCAACGTCATCGGAATGCCAGGTGTCGTTCCGTGGGACAGCGTCTGGCGCACCGGCGCCAACATGTCCACTCAGCTCACTGCGGAAGTCGACATGACGATTGGGAACACCTTCATCCCGCGCGGGATCTACACGCTGTTCTCGCTGCCGACTCGCACCGGCTGGAAGCTCGTGGTGAGCAAGGATGTCCTGCAGTGGGGCACCGACTACGATCCTTCGAAGGACGTCGCGCGGATCGACCTACGCCAACGGACACTGCCGGAGCCGATCGAGAGTCTCACTTTCTGGCTAATCCCCGACCCGGTGAATCCGCCGTCGACGACTTTCCCGCACGGCGTGCTGAAGTTTGCCTGGGGTCGTACGGAGCTATCTACGGACTGGCGAGTCGGGCGCTGACCAGGGGCTCAAAGGTGCGCGTCGAATTCGGCGCGTGCCTTTTTTGTTGCCCGGATGCCGAGACGCGACGGATCCGAAACGGGGACGTAGGTCAGCTCCATTCCCGACGCCGCACGTTGCAGCAACATGCCACCGCGCGCCATGTCTCCGTGACCCAGGAACTCCTGCGGGAAAAGCAGTCGGTTCCCGAAAATCGGCAGCAGAACATCTACGTATTTCCCCGTCGCGACGCTCCCAAGCAGCACGACCTGGCACCTGGGTCCAATCCTCTCGGCGATCTTGCTCGCGTCGTGCTCGAGAGGGTAGCGGTAGCGTGATTCCTCGGCGTCGATTGCGATCGTCGCAAACCGCTCCAAATCCCGGAGTGTCACCAGATCGCCCGGTGAGTAGAGTCCGTCGCTGGGAGTTATGATCTGAATACCGGGCGCACGGCGGGGCGGCGGGTTCTGGAACTCGCGGGCGTAGGCGAGCTTGCCTCGGAAATAGAGCCCGCTCAGGAAGCTGAACACCTCGCCAAGCGGCACACCCGGCTCTTGCCGGACCCGGCGCGCAATGTCGAATTCCGCCCTGTCGTTGAACAGCAGCGCCGCGCGCTTTCCGCCGCAGCTCGCCGGTGATAACAGGAAGATTCGCCGTTGGTGCACGACCTGGAATTAAGCAATTCTTTCGCCGCACCCGTCAAGAGAAGCGTAGCGCTGCGAGGATAGTTAGAATTGGAGAGGGGGTCCTTTAATGGCCAAGAACAGATTGCAGCAGCTTCACGACGCCGGACAATCGATCTGGCTCGACAGTATCGATCGCCGCATACTGCACGATGGCGAGCTCGAGCGTCGCATCCGCGAGGATGCGCTCACCGGAATGACGTCTAACCCGACGATCTTTCAGAAGGCGCTGGCGTCGAGCAACGCATACGACGAGCAGATCGTTGCTGCCGAAGAAGAAGGTCTTACGAGCTGGGAGCTGTTCGAGTTGCTCGAGACGACCGACGTGCGTGACGCCTGCGATGAGTTTGCCGGAGTCTACAGCTCGACCCGCGGCGCCGACGGCTATGTCTCCATCGAGATCTCTCCCGGAGTTTCACACAGCGCCGACGCGGCGATCGAGGAAGCGCGGCGCCTCTGGAAGACAGTCGATCGCCCGAACGTGATGGTGAAGGTGCCGGGTACGGTAGAAGGCGCGGTTGCCGTGCGGCGCCTCATCTCCGAGGGAATCAACGTCAACATCACGCTGCTGTTCGCAATTGAAGCGCACGAGCGCGTGATCGAGGCCTACATGGCCGGGCTCGAGGACAGGGTCCGGGCGCACCAGCCAATCGACGGACTCGCGTCGGTCGCCAGCTTTTTCGTGAGCCGGGTCGATACCGAAATCGACAAGCGTCTGGACACACTTATCGCCAAGGCCACCCCTTCGGAGAAAGAGCGTCTGCAAATGCTGAAGGGTCGCGCGGCGATCGCGAATGCGAAGCTCGCCTACAGACTCTTCAGGCAGAAGTTTTCCGGGCCGCGGTGGGAAGCGCTGGCGAAGCAGGGTGCGCGAGTGCAGCGCCCGCTCTGGGCCAGCACCAGCACCAAGAATCCAGCTTACCGCGATGTCATGTACGTCGAGGAGCTGATCGGTCCGGACACCGTCGACACGATGCCGCCGGCAACGATTGAGGCGTTCAGGGATCACGGCGTCGTAGACAGAACGGTCGACAAAAAGATCGCCGTCGCCGAGGGGCTGCTAAAGGAAATAGAGGCAGCCGGGATCTCGATTCGCGAAGTTACCCAGCAGCTCCTGGTCGAAGGGATCGCCAGCTTCCAGAAATCGTTCGACGAGCTGATCGCCGGACTCGAAGCGAAGATCGGCTCACTCACACCTGGCGGGAAGTGACCGGCATCTACACTCCCCGTACCAAGATCGTCTGCACGCTTGGCCCTTCGACCTCGAGCGACGATGCGATTCGCGGGCTGATCGAAGCGGGGATGAACGTGGCTCGGGTGAACTTCTCGCACGGTACGCACGAGCAGCACGCTGCTACCATCGCAATGGTCAGGCGCCTCGCGGAAGAAGCCGGAAAACCTATTGCCATACTGGGCGACCTGCAGGGCCCGCGCATCAGGATCGGCGATCTTGCGAAGCCGCGCACGCTCAAAGTCGGCGAAGACGTCGTGCTCGTGCACGAGGGTCACGAGAAAAAGGGCGAGATTCCGGTCACCTACGACCAGCTCGCTCACGACGTACGTGTCGGGGACCGTATTCTGGTTGATGACGGACTCATCGAACTCGTCTCGCTCGAAGTTGGCAACGGGCGCGTGAAGGCGAGGGTACTCAACGGCGGCGAGCTCAAGAGTCACAAAGGCATGAACCTGCCGGGCATCCAGGTCTCCGCACCTTCGATCACCGAAAAAGACGTCGCCGACATTCGGTTCGCAGTCGAGCAGGAGGTGGATTATCTCGCGCTCAGCTTCGTGCGCCGCGCCGAAGACATCGACTCGCTTCGGAAGATGATCCCCAAATGGCTGCTGGTGGTGGCGAAGATCGAGAAGGATGTCGCGCTTCAGAACATCGAGGCAATTGTTCGTGCCAGCGATGCGGTGATGGTCGCCCGCGGTGACCTCGGCGTTGAACTCCCGTTCGAGTCAGTGCCGGGCGCACAGAAGCGGATCATCCGGCTGTCGAACAAGTACGGACGTCCCGTGATCACCGCGACACAGATGTTGGAATCGATGATCGAGCATCCGCGCCCAACGCGCGCGGAAGCGAGCGACGTCGCGAATGCGATCATGGATGGCACGGACGCCGTAATGCTATCTGCCGAGACCGCGGCCGGCGCCTATCCACGGCTCGCCGTCGAAGCGATGACGCGCATCATCAAGGAAATCGAGACGCACCCTCCGGTCGCTCCTTTCGCCGGAGCGGAACAGGGCGATGGAGTCGTGACCACCGAGGTAGCGATCGCCGCCGCCACTGTCGCCGCGGTGGACATGCTGGGCGCCCCCCTGGTCGTGGTATTCACCAAGAGTGGATTCTCCGCGCGCGTGGTCGCCTCCAAGCGACCCCCTGTTCCAATACTCGCGCTCACCGACGAGGCACGCACCTACCGTCAGCTCGCGCTGGTCTGGGGTGTCGTTCCGGAACTGGTGCCGCACTGCGAGGACTACGACGAGATGATGGAGCGGACCAAGACCGTCGTAGTGCAGCGGGAGCTCGCTTCGAACGGAGACCGCATCATCGTCACGGCAGGCGTTCCTTTCGACATGCCGGGCACCACCAATCTGCTCAAGGTGGAGACTGTCTGAAGCTCACCTTCCTGGGAACAGGAACCAGCTTTGGCATCCCTCAAATCGGATGCACGTGCGATGTGTGCAGGTCGGCGGATCCCCGGGACAAGCGAACCCGCGTCGGCGCGTTGGTGGAAACCGACGGTGGTACCCGGATCCTCATCGACACTCCACCCGAGCTGCGGCTCCAGCTCATCGCCGCGAATGTGAGTGGAGTCGATGCCATACTATTCACCCACGATCACGCGGATCACGTCAACGGCATTGACGACATCCGCGCTCTCTCTGACCGGAGCAACACACCGATCGAGATGTACGGTCCCCCCGACACGATGGCGAGGCTGGCAAAGCGATTCGCCTACATCTTCGACGACGCGATCAAGCCGCTTCCTGGTACGAGCAAGCCTGAGGGCCGCGTGCATCCCGTTGAGCCGGGCAAGAGCTTCCGGATTGGAGACGTGGACGTGATGCCGATCGCAGTACCCCACGGTCCCATATCGGTTTACGGATACCGGATTGGAAACCTCGGTTACATCACCGACGCCAAGGAGCTACCTGAGGACGCGATGCGAGCATTCCGCGGCGTGAGCGTGCTCGTGTTGAACGCGCTCTTTCGCACGCCGCACCCAACGCACCTTAGTGTTTCGGAAGCAGTAACGGTGGCAAAGAAAGTCGGCGCCCCCCAAACGTGGCTAACGCATCTGACTCACCGAACCGGGCACGCCGAGCTCGAGGCGGAGCTTCCGCCCGGTATTGCTCCTGCGTTCGACGGCCTCACTGTGCGGGTAGACTGAGATGGCGCTTCGTATCGATTACTCGAACATGATGATCTCGCCGGGCGGGATCGATCCCGGTCTGTGGAACGGAGCGGGGAAGCAGTTTGAGACGGCAAAGCGCGGGTTCGACGCCCTGCGGGCCGTCGGAACCATCGGCTTTCCCGATCTTCCATCGGATATGACTCTGCTCTCCGAGGTCGAGAATTTCTCGCGCGCAACACGCGGCAAATACAACGATGTGGTCATTCTCGGAATCGGCGGCTCGGCGCTTGGACCAATCGCTCTGCGGACGGCGCTGCGACCCAGCGGTTGGAACATGCTCGATGACAAGGCTCGGGGCGGTTACCCACGACTTCACGTACTCGACAACGTGGATCCGGAGACGATCGCCGCTCTCCTGAGCCGCCTTCGGCTGAAGCGGACACTTTTCATCGTGACGTCAAAGTCCGGCGGCACCGCCGAGACGATGGCGCAGTTTCTCATCGTGCACGATCGCATCACCCGACAGAAATTGGACGTCAGGAAGCACGTTGTCTTCGTCACCGATCCGAAACACGGCGCGCTACGCCCGTTGGCGGAGCGCCTCAAGGTGCCAGCGCTCGACATTCCCGCCAACGTCGGCGGCCGGTTCAGCGTTCTGACTCCGGTCGGCACCCTGCCCGCCGCGCTCATAGGCATCGATGTGAAATCTTTGTTGTCAGGAGCGGGGGAGATGGCGAAGCGGTGCGAAAGCGCAGAGCTGGCGAAGAATCCGGCTGGTGTTTACGCGACGCTCCAGTGGCTGGCCGACACGAACCTCGCCAAGAAGATCGTGGTCTTCATGCCTTACTCGGACCCTCTTCGCGATTTCGCCGCGTGGTTCGTGCAGCTGTGGGCTGAGAGTCTCGGCAAGCAGCGGCCCGATGGAACGCCGGTCGGGTCAACACCGCTCGCCGCGCTCGGCGCAACCGATCAGCACGCGCAGGTGCAGCTCTTCATGGAAGGTCCGGCGGACAAGACGGTCACCTTCGTCGCGGTCGAACAACGCGCAACTGAGGTCACGATCCCCAAGGCGTTTCCCGAAGTGAAGGAGCTCGGGTATCTCGGTGGTCATTCGCTGAGCGAGCTGATAGACATCGAACAGCGCGCGACCGCTGGCGCGCTGGCGAAGCGCGGCCGGCCCAATATGACCATTCATCTCGAGCGCGTCGACGCTTCTCACGTTGGGCAACTGATGATGCTGCTGGAACTCGCTACCGCGTATGCCGGACAGCTGTACGGAATCGATGCATTCAACCAACCTGGCGTCGAGCTTGGAAAGCAGTTTGCATATGCATTACTCGGCCGGCCCGGAGCTGACAACGCAAAGAAGGAGTGGGAATCACTCCCCAGCGGCGACCCGCGCTGGAGCGTCTAGGCGCCGCCCGAGCGTCGACCTGGTCCTTCGGCCCTTGCGACCCTAATAGACCCAAACGACCTTGTGACATGTTTGTGAATCCATTCAACAAAGCAGTAACCGTCCTCGACGGAAAAGTCACCGTCCACGACGAGGCTGCTATCGCGTCTCCGGCGATGGACAAGCTGGTCTACACCGCCGTCTTCGGAGAGCCTGACGATCGCGAAGATGCGCGCTGGCTGATCTGGGAGATCGGGCAGGCAGTGGGCGTTACCCCGTCGTCCATTCACGATCTCTATCTCGCGCGCGGTCGCGGGCTGACCGGCGGCTTTACAGTTCCCGCGATGAACATTCGCGGCATGGCCTACGATACCGGACGCGCCCTCTTCCGCTCGGCCGTCAGGCTCAAGGTCGGCGCGCTCATTCAGGAGATCGCGCGGTCGGAGATCGCGTACACGGATCAACGGCCTGCCGAGTACGTGGCGGTGATGTTGGCGGCGGCGCTGCGCGAGGGATTCCGCGGGCCAATCTTCATTCAGGGCGACCACTTCCAGGTCAGCGCCAAGAAGTTTGCGGTGGACCCGGTCACGGAAGTGAATGGGGTCAAGCAACTCGCGCGAGAAGCGATCGCGGCAGGGTTCTACAACATCGATGTCGACACATCGACCCTCGTCGATCTATCAAAGCCGACGCTCCGGGAACAGCAGCGCACCAATTACGAACAGGGGGTCGAGCTGGCACTCACCGTCAGGGGTTTGGAGCCGGACGGCGTGACGATCTCGATCGGCGGTGAGATCGGCGAAGTGGGAACCCAGAACTCGACTGTGGAGGAGCTGGACACCTACATGGACGGCTTCAACGAGACTCTGGCGAAGAGAGCGCCGGCAACCGAGGGCCTGTCCAAGATCAGCGTGCAGTCCGGAACCACGCACGGCGGAGTAGTACTACCCGATGGCACCATCGCGGATGTGAAGATCGACTTCGATACGCTGGCGCGGCTCTCCAAGATCGCGCGCGAGAAATACGGATTGGCGGGCGCCGTTCAGCATGGAGCGTCTACGCTTCCCGACGGCGCGTTCCACAATTTCCCGCGAACGGAAACCGCGGAGATACATCTGGCGACGAACTTTCAGACGATGCTGTTCGACAACATTCCGGATGCTCTGCGCCAGGAGATCTACGAGTGGCTGCGGGAGAACGCGAAAGACGAGCGCAAGCCGACCGACACCGACGAACAGTTTTTCTACAAAACCCGGAAGAAGGCGCTGGGCCCGTTCAAGAAGAGATTCTGGGAGCTTCCCGCCGAGGTGAAGAATCGCCTCGCCCGGGCGTACGATGAGAAGTTCAGCTTTCTCTTCACTCAACTGGCGGTCGTCAACACCCGCGACGTCGTCGATCGTTTCGTGAAACCGGTCGAGGAGCACAAGCCACAGCCACATCCCGATCTCGCGGTGGTCGAAGCAGCGCCCGATGATGCGGATTTGAGTGACTAAAGCTCGGGCCAAAGCGACCAAAGCTCCTCAAGCGGTTCGTGAGATACTCCGGCGGGCGGGTCACGAGCTGCGTAACGCCCTCAATGGCGTGGCGGTAAATGTCGAAGTCGTGCGTAGCAGGTCGAACCGAGAGGGCTCGCCGCAGGAGCTGGCATCCTTTGCAGAGCGCGCATCAGCTCAGGTGGGAGAGGCAAGTGCGCTCACCGATGGATTGCTCGCGGTCGTCGATTCGATACTGGCGGCGCAGGCCGACGGTGCGTTAAAGACAGCAGACGACGGTGGCGCTGGAAGTCGCATCGAGCTAATGATTTACGGCGAACGCTCAGCTGCAGTTGTGTCCGACATCGAACGTCTGGCCAGCCGTATTGGCGTCGCAGTCGAGGAGCACGGTCAGAGAGTTATATTAACAATCTTGCCCGAAGGAAAAAGCCATTCCAAAGACTGAGATGAAGCGCGCAAAAATACTCATCGCAGACGACGACCGTTCTATTACAGAGGGGTTGAGCGCGATTCTGCGCGATGAAGGATATGAAGTAGCGGTCGCGGTCGATGGCCAGAAGGCCCTCGATCAGCTCGTCGCCGAGGCGTATGGCGTCGTGCTCGCCGATCTGAAAATGCCGAAGGTAGATGGACTTGCGCTGCTCAAGGAGTTGCAGACACGCGCGATTCCGACCGAGTGCATCATCGTCACGGGGCAGGCGACGGTCGATTCCGCCGTCCAGGCGATGCGAGAAGGTGCCTACGACTATGTCGAAAAGCCCCTCACTGCCGATAAGCTGAATCGCCTCAAGGCGCTCATTCCGAAGGCTCTCGAGAAATTCAACGTCCAGCAGAAGAACCGCGAGCTGTCGTCGAAGCTCGAAGGACTCACGCATTTCGGTGAGCTGACCGGCCAGTCCGAAGAGATGCGGGCCGTCTATCAGATCATCGAAGCAGTCGCTCCTTCGAGCGCCAGCGTCCTGATATTCGGGGAATCCGGCACTGGCAAGGAGCTGGTCGCGCGAGCCATTCACGCCAAGAGTGAGAGAGCGAAGGGTCCGTTCTTCGCGCTGAACTGTGCGGCGCTGCCGAAGGACATTCTCGAGAACGAGCTATTCGGGCACGAGAAGGGTGCATTCACCGGCTCGACCAACGAGAAGCCTGGCGCGTTCGAGATGGCGGATGGCGGGTCGATCTTCCTCGACGAAATCGCCGAGATGCCGTCCGATATCCAGGTGAAGCTGCTGCGCGCGCTCGAGTCGAGAACCATCAGACGTCTCGGCGGCAAGAAGGAAATCGAAGTCGACATCAGGATCGTCGCCGCGACGAACCGCGATTTGCAGAAGGCGCTCTCCGAAAACGATCTGCGCGAGGACCTCTATTACCGGCTCGCGGTGGTCGAGCTGTTTCTGCCGCCCCTGCGCGAGCGTGTCGGCGACATCAAGCTTCTGGCGAATGAATTCCTCGTCCGCTTCGCCGAGCAGAATGCAAAACCGATGTCGGGTTTCGACGATGCCGCCTGGGAGTGGATTCTCTCATACAACTGGCCCGGCAACGTCCGCGAGCTGAAGAACGCCGTCGAACGCGCGGTGATCATGAGCCGAGGGGACAAGATCAAGGCGGCCGACATTATGCCGCGACACCTCCGTATGGGCCAGGATGCGGCTACCTCGATTACGGTGCCGCCGGGAGCTACCCTTGCCGACACTCGCCGCCAGCTCGTACTCCGCGCCTTTGCTTCCACCAACGGCGATTATGGCCGCACCGCGACAATAGTCGGGATGACTCCCGGCGACGTGCGCGCAGAGATTGCATCGCTCCTGAACGGGCGACCCGGCGACGGGACGGCTCCGATGGGCATTGCCAATGGTGCGCAGCGCTCGGGCAAGGTTGCGGAGACGCAGGCGCCGGCCGGAAAGGTGACGAAGGCTTCCCCCAAAGCCCCGGCACCCGCGAAATCGAAGGCAAAGAAGCGCTAGCCGCGCGGAGGATCGAATGGACGAGTACGAGTGGTACGACGACGACGAGCCTTATATCCTCCGCGAGCCGTACGTGATTGTCGAGAAGCACGAGCCGGGTGTGGGATCGTTCCTGATCGGGCTCGCGCTTGGCGCGGGGGTAGCGCTCCTGCTGGCTCCGCAGAGCGGTGAAGAGACGCGTCGCGAGATCGCCCGCCGCGCCCGCCGCGCCCAGGAAGCGGCGCAGGACTTCGTCGAGGATGTGAGCGGCACGGTTGCTGACAAGTTCCAGGAGGTTCGCGCCACGGTCGAGGAGCGGATTGAAGCGACTCTTGGCGCTGTGGACGACAAGAAGCGCCGTGTGTCGAACGCCTACCACGCCGGACGTGCGGCGGCGCGTGAAGCGCGGGGCGAGCTGGAGCAGCGCATCGCCGAGAGCAAAGCGGCGTACAAAGACAGCTAGTGCCGCAGCGCGGGCTCGCAGCCCGGCTCGGTTGGCTGCTTCGCGACTACGCGAAGCGGGTCTGGGACAACAGTGGCGAGGACAACGTTTTCTTCCTCGCGGGCGGCATCGCCTTCAACATTCTCCTGGCCGCAGTCCCTTTCTTCCTGCTCCTGGCGACGGGTATCGTCAATCTCCTCAACGAGTCGCCTGATACCACCTCGGCAGAAGTGCTCCAGATCGTCGACAAGTTCATGCCTCCGCATCCGCCAGGTGACTCCGGACCCGCGGCGCTCATTCTGAACGAAGTCATCAAGCGGAGCGGCGCCCTCTCCATCTACAGCGCCATCGGCTTCATCTGGTTTTCGACCCGCCTATTTGGGTCGCTCCGTACAGTGCTTGCTCAGATTTTCGACATCGATGTCGATCGGGGCATCATCGCCGGCAAAATTTTCGACATTGAGATGACGCTGGTGTCGAGCCTGCTTCTCGTCGCTTACACCGCGCTGAGCGCGTATCTGGCGATAGCAACCAGCCGCGGGGTGCTGATCCTAGCCGATCTTGGCATCCGCAAGGAGCTGATGGGCCAGGTGGAGTACAACCTTGGCCAGCTGCTCGCGTTTTCCTTCATCGCCACGATGTTCTTCTGCCTATACAAATTTTTACCGCACCGTAAGATCCGCTGGAAAACCGCCCTCATCGCCGCGCTGTTCACGAGTGTCATGCTGGAGGTCGCCAAGCGGGCCTTTTCGGCCTACGTACGCTCCTTCAACCCCGGTTCCTTCTACAGCGGCACGGTCGCTGCATTGGTAATCACGGTTATCTGGGTGTACTACGCCTCCTTCATCTTCATCATAGGTGGTGAAGTTGCCCAGGTGTACGAGCTTCGACGCGTGCGGAAACTGCAGCGCGAGGCGTTCGAGGACTGAGTGTCATAGGCGAGGTGCCGGGTCTTCCGGCGAATACACTTTTTGGAGGGCGTCTCGTGCGCAAGTTAGCAGTAGTCGCGGCCGTGATGGCCGTCGTTTCGATCTCCGCTTGCAAGAAGACCGGCGAGGGAGAGTACCAGGTTGAAAAACCTGTCGTGGGAACTCAGACGGATACGATTCACACGCCGACAATCGACGTCGGAACCCAGACCACGACGGTCGCGGTCCCGAAGGTCAAGATGGATTCGGCGAAGATCAAGACCCCGACGGTCAAGGTGAAGAGGTAACTCACTTACTGGGCGCGCGCGCCTCCGGTGCGCCTAAACGAAAGCCCCGTCAGAGATGGCGGGGCTTTCTTTTCTGTCCGACTGTCGACTGACGACTGCACACTCAAGACTTGGATCCGCTCTGCCGGAAATTGGGGCCAGTCGAATCTCCCGAGTCTTCAGCCGCGAGACTATATTTGGAATGCCCCAGGTCCCGGAGGGCGTCAGCCCGCTAACTCCGTCAGGACCCCGAAGGTAGCAGCGGCATGCGGTGTCTAGCGTTGCTCCGTCAGGCCTGGGGTACTCCCGCCTCGCAATGTCTCTCGCACTAGCCCGCAAATATCGCCCGAAGAGCTTCGCTGACGTAGCTGTCCAGTCGCACGTGTCGAACACACTGCGTGGCGCCATCGCCAGAGGACGAGTTGCGCACGGCTACCTTCTTTGCGGACCTCGCGGAGTTGGGAAGACGACGCTCGCGCGCGTCCTCGCGATGGCACTCAACTGCGACAACAAGCAGGGCGACGGCGAGCCGTGCGGCACCTGCATCTCGTGCCAGCGAATCTGGAGCGGTTCGGCCAGCCTGGACGTAGTCGAAATCGACGCTGCATCCAATCGCGGAGTCGACGATGCGCGCGATCTGCGCGAGCGCGCGATGTATGCCCCGTCAGGAGACGACCGCTTCAAAGTCTACATCGTGGATGAAGCCCACATGTTGACACGCGAGGCGTGGAACGCACTGCTGAAGATTCTGGAGGAGCCGCCTCCGCGCGTCATATTCGTCTTCGCGACAACCGAGCCGCAGAAAATCGCGCAGGCGGCCGCTCCGGTTCTCAGCCGGCTGCAGCGCTTCGATCTCAAGCGCATCGGACTAGCCGACATCACCCGGCGTCTCTCTACCGTGCTGGATAATGAAGGCGTCAAAGCATCGGACGACGCGCTCTCGATGATCGCTCGCGCCGCCGATGGTTCCATGCGCGACGCTTTGAGCCTAGCCGACCAGGTCATCTCGATCGGCGAAGGTCCGGTGACCGGGGAGCGGGTCCGCGAGGCGCTGGGTCTCGTGCCCGAGGACGAGTTCATTGCGATACTCGACATCATCGCCGGACATCGCGCCGGTGAAGTCTTCGGCGCAGTGAACAAGCTGGCCGATGCCGGAGTGGATTTTGGAGTTTTCCTGTCCGGGTTCGCCGACATCCTTCGCGCGCAGCTCACCGTCGTGCTGAACGGCAAAGCCGAAGGAGTCTCAGCCACCGCCGCCGCTGCCCTGAGGGAGAGGCGCGAGCTCTTCGCCGCGGGCGATCTACTGCGGATGATCAGCGCGGTGAATGCGCTGGAGCCGACGTTCAGAAAGAGCGGACAGCAGCAGCTGCTCATAGAGATGCTGCTCATTCGAATGGCGCTGCTCGACCGCACCGTCGCACTCGAGGACCTTCTCCGGGGGCTTGGTGGAGAATCGGTGTCGGCCGCCGAGACGAGGGAGCCGCCAAGTGGGTCGGTGCGTAGCCAGGCGGCCCAGGCGTCGGTTGCGCGCATGGCGCAGCGACCAAGCACGCGACCGGGATACCCGCCCCAGCTGGAAATGCCCAACTCACCTGCCGCCGACGCGCCCGCTTCGAGACCGGCGGCTCCGTCGGCCAACGAAGGTCAGTTGCGCGAAATGAAGCGGGCGATGGAGACAACGGCACAGGATTCGAATCGAAGTCGTATGACGCCCGAGGCCATCAAGGAGGAGCGCATCGGTATTCTGCGGCAGAAAGATCCGGCCCTCGGCGCGGCGATCGACGAGCTCGACCTGGAGCTCCTCGATTGAATCCCTCCATCCAAATCCGATAAACCATGGCTGATTTCGGCAAGATCCTCGAGCAGGCGCAGCAGATGCAGGCGCGGATGAAGCAAATGCAGTCCGAGCTGGAGAAGCAGACAGTGACCGCGACGGCCGGCGGCGGAATGGTCACTGTCGAGGCGGACGGCAAGGGAACGGTTACCCGCGTAAGAATCGACCCGGCGGTCGCCGATCCAAAGGACGTGGAGATGCTGGAGGACCTGGTTCTCGTCGCCGTCAACGAGGCGCAAAAAAAGGCCGCCGAGCTGGCTCAGGGAGAAATGGGCAAACTAACCGGGGGTCTCAACCTCCCATTCAAGCTGCCTTTCTAGCGTGGGAGCGATCGACGATCTGGCTGCCGAACTGTCCAAGCTGCCTGGGATTGGGCGCAAGACGGCGCTCCGGCTCACCTATCACCTTCTGAAGCAGTCACCGGAGCAATCCAAGCGGCTTGCTACGGCGCTTTCCACCCTGGCGGAAAAGGTCCGGCCCTGCCCTCAGTGTTTCAACCTGACGGAGGAGGATTTGTGCTCGATCTGCCGTGACGCGCGCAGGGATACGGGAGTCATCTGCGCAGTAGAGGAGGCTTCCGATATCGGCGCGATCGAGCGGTCTGGCGAGTTCCGGGGCGTGTACCACGTCCTGGGTGGTCGCCTGTCCCCTCTGGACGGCATTGGGCCGGAAGATCTCACCATTCCACAGCTGGAGACGAGAGTGTCGGCTGGAGTCGTCCGCGAAGTGATAATTGCCACGAATCCGAGCATTGAAGGGGAAACCACCGCGCTGTACGTCCAGCGCAAGCTTTCTCGGTATCCGCTCACCGTCTCCAGAATCGCGCGCGGCCTGCCGGTCGGTGGTGATCTCGAATACGCGGATGGGGTAACGATCGCCCAGGCGCTTACTGCCCGACGGGCAATGTCATGAGCAGACAGAAAGTGGGGTTCGTTGCCTTCGGATTCCTGGGCGGCGTCGCCGCGGGAAGCATCATGTGGGCGCAGATGCAGCGCCAGTATCGGCGGAATCTTTTCAGCAAATCCCCGCTCCGTCGCGTAGCTGCCCTCGGATACCTCCGTGCGAAACCAACGGTGAACACGGCGCAGCTCCTTCGTGAGTACGTCGCCTGGGAGCCGAGAGCCTTTCTTCGCGATCGCGGTGCCCGAATGCTGAAGCGCATCGAGGCGACGCTTTGATCGGAGCACGATGACCACCGGCACGGCCAACTGGTCGTTCACGCAGGACGACTTTACTTCGATAACCGAATCGCTGAAGCGTTTTCTGGGCGAAACCAAGTCGCGCTGTGCGCTACTCGTGGATCGCTCGGGACAGCTGGTGACGACCGTTGGTGATGCTCCCGGCCTCGACACCACCGCATTCGCGTCCCTGACCGCGGCCGACTACAGCGCCAACGACCAGCTCGCGAAGCTGGTGGGCGAGAACGACTTCTCGAGCCTGTTTCATCAGGGTGAAAAGGACTCTATCTACGTCGCGGACATCGCCCGGCGGCTGCTGCTGGTAATAATCTTCGATTCACGTACGACTGTCGGACTCGTCCGCCTGAGGATCAAGGACGAGGTCGAGGAGTTGACGCTGCTCATCGATCGTGTATTCTCACGCGGTCGAGACGGCGCCGAGCCTGGCGGGCATCATCTGCTCAAAGGCGCGGATGACGAGATCGACAAACTCTTCAACTGGTGAGGAAGAGCTAGAAGTGTCGATGATCAACTACGCCTCGCGCGAGATCAACTGTAAGATCGTTTACTATGGTCCCGGGCTCGGCGGAAAAACCACGAACCTCGAGCACGTCTACGGCAAGGTCAAGCCGGAGACGAGAGGTAAGCTCATATCGCTCGCGACCGAAACCGAGCGCACCCTCTTCTTCGATTTCCTTCCCGTCGATCTCGGCACGATTCGCGGCTTCAAGACGCGGTTTCACCTGTACACGGTCCCCGGCCAGGTTTATTACAACGCCAGTCGCAAGCTCATTCTCAAGAACGTGGACGGCATCGTCTTCGTGGGCGACTCGCAGGCGGAGCGGATGGAAGCGAACCTCGAGTCGATGCAGAATCTCTACGACAATATGGCCGAGTACGGATACGATCTCACGCAGATGCCGTTCGTGATCCAGTACAACAAGCGCGACCTGCCCAACGCGGCGCCGATCGAGGATCTGCAAGGCGCGCTCAATCCCGGGTGGGAAGTGGAGGACGCGAGCAAGCACCGTGTGCAGCCCGATCCTTACCACGCTGGTCAGAATCTCGTCGAGCAGGTTTCGGGCGGGGAGTGGATCGAGAAGGCGCCGTACTTCGAGGCGATTGCGGTAAACGGCGACGGCGTTTTCGACACGCTCAAGGCCGTGAGCAAGCTGGTGCTGAAGGCGCTCGCCTAGCGACTCGGAGAAGCCGCGGGTGATGAATCTCCCGAACACGATCACGGCCGGCCGGATACTCGCCGCGCCCTTCATCGCAGCGCTGCCATTCATCGCTGCGCCGGGAGCCCGACTCATAGCGTTCGTTCTGTACATCGTTGCGGCCGTCACCGATTACTACGACGGCAAGCTCGCGCGCACCCGGAATCTCATCACGGATCTCGGGCGCCTTCTCGATCCGCTCGCCGACAAGCTGCTGCTGTTCGCGACTCTGATTCCGATGTTCGTGTTGATGGCGCCGCCCACCGACCCGCTGGTACCTACCCGAGCAGAAAGCATAGATGCGGCGCGGCTCCAGTTTCTCACTCCCTTCGGATCGGTCGGGCTTCCTTGGTGGGTCGTCGCGATTGTGATCGGACGCGAGCTCTTCATGACTGTTTTCCGCCAGGCGGCGGCGCGTCGCGGCGTCGTCATCTCCGCCATTGCTTCGGCAAAGTGGAAGACTGGCTTCCAGTCCGTGTGGGTCGGCTCGGCCTACTTCTGGTTCTTTGCGGCGACTCTTGCTAGAGCTCAAGGCTGGACGAGCTCGGCCTGGCTTGCCTTTGCAAACTTCAACGGTATCGTCGGCACTATAACGATGATCGCCTCGGTAGCGCTCGCCGCCTATTCTCTCGCCGTCTATCTCCGGCGCTACGCCGGGGTCTTCGCCTTGTGACCTCTCTCCAGGTCGAGCTGATCACCATTGGTGACGAGCTCCTCCTGGGCTTCACGATCGATACGAACGCCGCCCACATCGCTCGCACCCTCGCGGCGAGCGGCGTCGAGATAGTCCGGCGAACAACCATCGGCGACGAGGCAGAAAAGATCGCGCAGTCGGTGCGCGAAGCGCTCGATAGAACTGGTGCGGTAATCACAACGGGCGGACTCGGTCCGACGAGCGATGACCTCACCAAGCCGGCAATCGCGAGAATATTCGGCCGCGAGATGAAGCTCGATGAAGCATTCGCTACGAAGCTCGAAGAACGTTGGCGCGCACGTTTTCCCAACAGCCGCTTCCCGACGACGAATCGTTCCCAGGCGGAGATCCCCGAAGGCGCGCGAATACTGACGAACAGGCATGGCACCGCGCCGGGGATCTGGCTCGAGGACGACAAGGGTCGATGGGTGGCGATGATGCCCGGCGTTCCGCGCGAGATGCGCGGCATGCTGGCCGAGGAGCTCCTGCCGGCGATCAAAGCGCGCGCGAAGGGAGGAGACGAGAGCGTCGTGCTGTCCGGAACCCTGCGCACGACGGGAATCGCCGAGTCCGCAATCGCCGAGCTTTTGGGTCCGAGCTTTCTGGGAGCGTCGGATACGGATCTGGGATCGTTGCCTCTTGCCTATCTGCCCGGCGTGGCGGGTGTGGATCTGCGCGTAACGGCCAAGGGTTTTCCGCGCGCGCGTGCCGAGAAGCTGATCGAGGAAGCGATTCTGAAACTGAAGCGTCGTGTCTCGGCGTACGCTTATGGTGAGGACGACGCGGATCTTGCCGCGGTCGTTCTGGAGAAGTGTCGGGTCTTGCGTTACAAGCTGGCCGTCGCGGAGAGCTGCACCGGCGGAATGCTGGGGGAGAGACTCACGAATATCCCCGGCTCGAGCGACGTCTTTCTTGGCGGCGTCATTGCCTACCACAATGACGTCAAACTAAATCTGCTCGGCGTTCGGACCGAAGACCTCGAGCAATTCGGAGCGGTCAGCGAACAGGTGGCGCTTCAGATGGCGTCGGGGGTGCGCGAGAAGCTGGGCGCCGATGTCGGGGTTTCGGTGACAGGGATTGCCGGGCCCGGCGGTGGCACGGCGGAAAAGCCTGTTGGATTGATCTGGGTTGCCGTGCATGCTTCAGAGGTCAAGGCACGGCGCTTCCATGTTGGAGGAGATCGCGCAGAGATCAGGCAGCGTGCGGCTCAGGCCGCGTTGGAGATGGTGCGGCGGGCGCTTTCAAACGGTTAACTTAGACACATGAGACACTCGAAGAAGAAACACGGGGAAGAGCCGCTCTCAGGGGAGGGCGTCATGGGCTCCGAGAACGACTTCGCGCCTGGGGGGAGTACGGATGCTTCGCCGCGCGGAGACTCGTCGTTCGATGCCTCGGGTAACACCGCGGCGGCCGATGGAAGCGGCTCCGCGGACACGGCGAGCGCGGAGACGCCCGAGAATCGCGCTGGTTCGGACGTGGGGAGCGAGCGAGACAAATATCTCAGACTCGCCGCAGAGTACGACAATTACAGGAAGCGATCGGCGCGGGAGCGCCAGGATGCCGGAACGCGCGCACAGGCAGATCTCGTCCGACAGCTGATCGAGGCGCTCGACGACGTCGCACGCTTTGCGCACGTCGATCCCGCCACGACCGACGCCGGTACCATCGTGCAGGGCGTCGACATGGTGGAGAAGAAACTGCTCAAGGCGTTGGGCGGCGCCGGTCTTGAGATCATCAACCCGGTCGGAGAAACCTTCGATCCCGCGCTCCACGAAGCGGTTGCCACTGAGCCAACATCGGCCCAAGAGGACGACCACGTCGTGTCTCGCGTCTATCAGCCAGGATACTTGTTCAAGTCACAGCTGCTCCGGCCCGCGCGCGTGGTCGTGAAGCAGTGGAACGGCTGACCGTTTCGCGCGCTGATCGGACATGGCACAGACGAAAGATTTCTACGCCACTCTTGGCGTAAGCTCCAGCGCTTCCCAGGACGAGATCAAGAAGGCGTACCGGAAGCTGGCCAAGAAGTTTCACCCGGATGCAAACGCCAACGACGCGAAAGCGGGGGAGCGGTTCAAGGAAATCTCGGAGGCTAACAACGTCCTCAGCGACCCGGCAAAACGGAAGCAGTACGATGAGATGCGCCGGCTTGGGGCGTTCGACGGCGGAGGATTCGGCGGGTTTGGCGGAGGTCGGTCAGGGCGTGGCGCCGGCGCCCGCGGTGGCGGCGCCCAAGGCATCAATTTCGAGGAGTTCGACATCGGAGGGTTGGGCGGGCTCGGTGATCTCTTCAGCTCGATGTTCGGCGGCGGCGAGACACGACAGACCTCACGAGCGCGTGGTCCGGAAAAGGGCCAAACAGTCGAAGCGACGCTCGACATTCCGTTCCGTACCGCCGCCCGTGGCGGAAAGGTGCCCATCGAGCTCGAGGTGAGCGAGGAATGCAGCACCTGTCACGGCTCTGGCGCCGCTCCCGGCGCCCAGCTCAAGATCTGTCCCGAGTGCAACGGCCGTGGTGTGATCTCATTCGGGCAAGGCGGGTTCGCCGTGAACCGCCCATGTCCCGTGTGCCTTGGTCGCGGACAGGTTCCCACCGAGCCGTGTCCGACATGCCACGGCACGGGCGAGGTGCGCGCGCGCCGGAAAGTTCTGATCAACGTGCCGCCCGGAGTTGATACCGGGTCCAAGATCAGGTTGAAGGGGCAGGGCGGAAAGGGAACCGCCAATGGCCCGCCGGGCGATCTCGTCATCACGTTCAACGTGCTGCCGGACAAGTTCTATAAGCGCGATGGCCTGGACGTTATCGCGACCGTGCCCCTCAACATCGCGCAGGCGACGCTGGGAACGAAGATCAGCGTGCGCACGCTCGACGGAAAAAAGGTGGCGATCAAGATTCCGCCCGGCACTCCATCAGGGAAGCGCTTCAGAGTGCGGGGCCAGGGAATCCAGAAAGGCGAAAAGAAGGGAGACCTGATCGTCGAGGTTTCGATTCAGGTTCCCGAAAAGCTGTCCGAAGAACAGGAAAGGATGATGAAGGAGTTCGCCGAGTCGGGAGGGATGAAGTACTAGCGGCAGGAGCGGAACCTCCTACTATTGGGGCAACTTCAACTGGGAGGCCCGATGCAGGTCCACCGGAAGGCTTTCTTTGCTGCAGTGTGTGCTCTCGTTCTTACGGGATGTGCCGCCAAAACCGCCCCAATCAGCGAATCTGACCGCGTTGCAATTCGATCAGCGGTCGACGGCTTCACCAAGGCCATACTGGCTGGCGACTTCGCAGCAGCTGCTTCCAAGTGGGCGGAGGATGCCACTGCGCTGCCGCCCAACGCCGCGGCGGTTCACGGACGGCCGGAAATTCAGAAATTGTTTGCCGGCTTCGGCAAGACCACTGCTTTCACGCAGAATGTAGTCGAGACCGATGGAAGGGGAGACCTTGCCTACTCCCACTTCACGTTCGAGGTAACGTTTACCCCGCCTGGCGCAACGGCTTCCATGACGAACAAGGGGAAGGGACTCCTTGTCTGGAGCATGCAGAGTGATGGGACGTGGCTCGTTAAGAGGGGAACCTGGAATTCGGACCTTCCCCTCCCGAAATGAGGTGATGAGGGCCTGAGTTGAGTAGCCCCCCACCTGGTCCAAAAAGCCGACACGCGCTCGCGTTCATTGCCGTTACGCTGCTGCTCGACACCATCGGGTTCGGGCTCATCATGCCCGTGTATCCGAGACTGCTCGTCGAGCTCACCGGGGAGAGTCTCAGTCGCGCGGCGGTGTACGGCGGATGGCTTGGCTTCGTCTTCGCGGCGATGCAATTCGTGTTCGCCCCCATCCTCGGTAACCTCTCGGACCGTTATGGACGGCGACGCGTCATCCTGTTCGCGGTCGGTGCGCTGGGGATTGACTACATCATCATGGGATTCGCTCCGACTCTGGCGTGGCTTTTCGTCGGGCGTGCGATTGCCGGAGCCGCCGGGGCTTCGTTTACTCCCGCGTACGCTTACGTCGCCGATATCAGCCCCCCGGAGAAGCGCGCCCAGAATTTTGGAATCGTCAGCGCCGCCTTCGGGATAGGGTTCATCATCGGGCCGGCCATCGGCGGCCTGCTTGGTACGCTCGGACCGCGCGCACCTTTTTTCGCCGCCGCCGCGCTGAGTCTGACCAATTTCTGTTATGGGTTCTTCGTGCTGCCTGAGTCGCTGCCTCCGGAGAGACGGCGCGCGTTCGAGTGGCGACGCGCCAATCCGCTGGGCACGCTCAGCCAGATGAAAAAGCATCCGGTCGTGCTCGGGCTTTTGTGCGCCCTCTTCCTCTGGGGACTGGGCAACCAGGTGATGCCAAGCACCTGGGCCTTCTACACCAAGTTCAGGTTTGGCTGGTCTGAAGCGACTATCGGGGCGTCGTTCGCGGCCGTCGGAGTCGTGATGGCATCAAGCCAGGCAATCGTCATGCGCTATCTCGTGCCACGGCTGGGTGAGCGCCGGTCAGCGCTCCTCGGAATCGTCGCAGGAGCGGCAGGCTATGCCGGGTTCGGGCTCGCCACCGCGAGCTGGATGATGTTTGCCTGGCTCGGGAGCTGGTTCTTCGCGGCGATCGTGATGCCTACGACGAATGCGCTCATGTCGCACCGCATCAGTCCCGACGCGCAGGGAGAGCTACAGGGCGCTGTAGCGAGCCTCTTCTCACTGAGCGCGATCATCGGACCACCGATCATGAGCCATCTCTTTGCGCGCTTCACCGCGCCCGAATCGAGCGTACACGTGCCAGGCGCGGCGTTCCTCGCGGCGGCCGTACTCGCCCTCGGCTGTCTCATCATATTCTGGCTTTCGACGCGAGAGCCTGCCGCCGAGCCGGGCGCTGCCGCGGCGGAGTCGGGGCTTACAGCCGCCTGATCCAGATATTCCGGAAGCGCATGGGGTTGCCGTGATCCTGCAGGCGGAGCGATTCCTCGGGCGAATGCGGGATATAGAGCGCAGCACGGTCGTCGTAAGTGATACCGTAGATCTCGGCGTTGTTTTGAATCAGCGCGCCGTTGTGGATTACGCTAACGCGCGCCCGATCGATCACTTTGCCCTGCTCGTCGAACTTGGGTGCGTGAAACACGATGTCGTAGGTCTGCCACTCACCCGGCTTGCGCGAAGCATTCACCAGCGGCGCGTACTGCCTGTAGATGGAGCCCGCTTGTCCGTGGTAATAGGTCTTGTTGTCGTACGAGTCGAGGATTTGAATCTCGTAGCGGCCCATTAGGAAGACGCCGCTGTTGCCGCGTTCCTGGCCCTCACCCTTTGGTACCGCCGGTGTTGCCCATTCGATGTGAAGCTGGACATCGCCGAACCTATCGTTTGTCGCGATGTCTCCCGTACCGGGCGCGACCTCGACATAGCCGTCTCTTACGATCCATTTCGCCGGCCCACCACTCTGGCCATGCCAGCGGGATAGATCTTTGCCACCGAAGAGAACAACCGCATCCGAAGGAGGATCGGCGCTGGTCTTCCCCGGAGTGACGATCGGAGGCTCCTTCTTGGGAGCAAGGAACGGCCCTGGCTCTTGAGCGATCGCCCCAGAGGAGAGAAATGCAACGAAGCTGAGAAGGCGTAAACCGTTCACGCTGCCAGAACGGGAAGAGAAGAACGCGCGCGCCTTGACGCTTCGATAAACCCGCCGCCCAAAACGCGGGCTCCGTCGTAGAAAGCGACTGACTGTCCGGGAGTGATTGCCGACACGGGCTCGTCTAGTGCGAGCTCAATGTCGTCGGCGTCAAGCCGAACGATCTCGGCGCGCGCAAGCGGGGCGCGATGACGCACCCGCACGCTCACGTGCGACCCAACGGGCGGCGCATCGGCCAGCCAGTTGACTTCACGCGCGACGATGCCGCTGCCGAGCAGCTCATCCCGCGAGCCGACGACGATAGCTTTCTGCTCCGGTTGAATCGCGATTACGTACATGGGGTGCGCGAACCCGCCTGGGACTCCGCGTCTCTGGCCAATTGTATAGCGCGCGAATCCGTTGTGCTCGCCAACGACAACGCCGCTCGACGTAATGATCGGCCCGCGCGACAGCGCCGGAGCATCAGCCGGTAGCCGCTGCTCCAGAATTCGCGCGTAATCGCCATCGGGAACGAAGCAGATCTCCTGGCTCTCCGGCTTCTCGGCTATCACTTCCAATCCCATGGCGTGCGCACGCGCGCGCGTCTGCGCTTTGTCCAGCCCTCCCACTGGCAGCATGAGACGTGAAAGGACTGTGCGATCGATTCCCCACAGGAAGTAAGTCTGGTCCTTGTTCTCGTCCACGCCGCGATGGAGCTCGGCATCGACGACGCGGGCGTAGTGCCCGGTCGCGATCCACCGCGCATCGATTGCGTCCGCCTTCTTCAGGAAATCCCTGAACTTCGTGAAGGTGTTGCAGCGCACGCATGGGATCGGCGTACGCCCGCGCGCGTACTCGTCGACGAAATTGGCGACGACATCATGCCCGAAACGACTTTCGAGATTGAGCACGTAGTGCGGTATCCCCAGCTGCTCGCACACCCGCCTCGCGTCGTTGACCGAGTCGAGCGAACAGCACGGACGGTCGGGTACATCCTCGCCGTGACAGAACAGCTTCATCGTGGCGCCAACCACATCGTATCCCTGCTCGACCAGTAGTCCGGCGGCGACCGATGAATCCACGCCACCCGACATTGCCACCAGCACTCTTTCCCTCGTCATGACTATTCCGCGGTCGCGAGCTGCCGGGCTTTGGCGACGAGAGCGGGGAAGACATCGATAACCCGGTCGATGCACTCGTCGGTGGTGAGAGACCCCAGGCTCATTCGAATCGCGGCGCTCGCCAGATCGGGGCGAACGCCGATCGCTGTGAGGACGTGAGATGGGCTGATGCTTCCGCTCTGGCAGGCAGAGCCGCCCGATGCGGCGATTCCGCGCAGGTCGAGCGCCATCAGCAGGGACTCACTATCCGTCCCCGGCACAGACACGTTGACGATGTGCGGTGCTCGCTCGGCGCCTCTCCCATGAATGACCGCGTCGGGAACGCGAGCGAGGAGTCCGGCTTCGAGCTTGTCGCGCAGCTTTCTCAAACGCGCACAATGTGCCTCGCACTCCGCTAAGGTCAGCTCGGCGGCGCGTGCGAGACCAACCGCTGCGGCGACGTTCTCGGTTCCCGGCCTGCGTCCCCGGTCCTGTGTGCCGCCGTGCATCAACGGCTCGAGCGGCGTCCCACGCCGAATGAAGAGCGCGCCAATTCCCTTCGGTGCGCCGAACTTGTGCCCCGAAATGGTGAGAAAATCGAACTGCTGCTTCTGCGCGTCGATCGGGATCTTGCCGAACGCCTGTACGGCGTCGGTATGCACGAGAGCGCCGCGCTGCTTTGCGCTCGCCGCCAGAGCTGGAATGGGCTGAATCGAGCCGATCTCGTTGTTGACCCACATGATCGAGCAGACAGCGACAGCGTCGTCGACAAGCTCGTCGAACGAGCCTTGATCGACGACGCCATCAGCGGTCATCGACAGCATGCGCTCTTCCGCTCCTTCCAGCGCTGCCTGATGCACAGCGCCGAGAATGGCTTTGTGCTCGATCGGAGTCGTAACGACGGCCCTGCGCCCCTTGGCCTTGAGAGCGCGCCAGGCGCCGAGGATGGCGAGGTTGTCGCCTTCCGTACCGCCTGAGGTGAAGCAGATCTCGTCCGGCCGCGCGCCTAGACATCGGCCCACCCGTTCCCGCGCCTCGTCCAGAGCCGCGCGCGCTTCGCGCCCCCACCGATGCGTGCTGGAGGGATTTCCAAAGCGCGGCCCGTAGAAAGGCTTCATCGCCTCGAAAACTTCTTCCCGCACCGGCGTAGTGGCGGCGTGGTCGAGATAAACGGGATTTGGTGCCGGAGTCATGCTCCCAATTTAAGGGTGACACTCCTGCGGAGCGAGGCTGTTAACCTTTGAAGAACTTGCTCCTGACTTCCCAGAGCTTTGGAAAGAACCGCTGCGAGATCGTCTTCTGCAGGTACTTGGAGCCCAGCGTACCGCCGGTTCCGGTGGCGGCCGGTCCGATGATTCGCTCGACGAGCTGAACGTGAAGGAACCGCCACAATGCAAAACCCTGCTCGTATTCCAGGAGGCCCTCGGCCAGCATCTGGAGCGGGCGCTGATTCGTCTCGGAATAGACCTGCTCGAGAGTCACGTTGTGCGCGATCAGCAGGTCATCGTAGAGTTGCTGCAGCGTCGGCCGCGAGAGAGCCTGTTTGACCAGCGGGGCAATTTCTCCGTGCTGCTTCAGCACCTGCAGAAAATGTGGGTCGCGCATACCGGACATCGCCTCGATGGCGCGGAACTGGACGCTCTGCGACCCGCTCGAGGTGCCGAGATACCCGCGGAATTGCGCGAACCGCTGTGGCGGAAGCGTCTCGAGGGCCGAGAGCTGGCCGGTGACGATGTTGACAAGCGCGTTCACCCGCCGGACCGATGTCAGCGCGCCGAGAGTGTCCTTCGCCTCGAGCAGGGCGACCAGGCCAGTCAGCTCGTGAAGAATGAGCTTGAACCACAGCTCGCTCGCCTGATGAACGATGATGAAGAGCAGCTCGTCCGGATGCTCGGGCTTCGATCGGGGGCGCTGGAGCTGGAGCAGCTCTTCGAGCATCAGATAAGTCGGGTACGTCAGCTCGCCACCGGGTGACTCTTTGGTGGAAGCCGCCTTGCCGCGCTTCTCCGTCAAAACGTCGATACCTCGAGAGCAGCCACATCGTCCACGCGCATCGTTTCCGTCGTGTGGAATGGCTCGCCGTAGCGGCAGCGGATCAACGACCCGTAGTGCGCCGCATGGTGACGAATCAGATCATGGAGCGGCTCGCCGTTCGGGTATACCTCTCCCGCCTGGACAGCCTCACCGAACTGCGACTCGTAGCATCCGATCGCCTCCAGTTTTTTCTCGAACGCGGCGCTGATGTCGACTACGAACGTCGGCTTCTGGTGGTCTTCCCGGAACGAAAGCGCATGGAGAACCTTGCGGGGGCGGTGGGGCGGTACTTTGGGCTCGATCTTTTTCAAACCGGCGACGAAGCACGCGTCGCGTACGAGCTGCGCGACGATGGGATGATCGGGATGTCTCCCATGAAGCGAGTGAGTGATTACAATCTCCGGCTTGAGCCGCCTGATCACTAGCGCGACTTTAGCGCGCGTCTCAGGTGTGTTCTGTATGCCGCCATCGGGCAGCCCCAAATTCTCACGCTGAGAGACACCCATTACCTTCGCCGCCTTGCTGGCCTCCTTGGCGCGGAGCTCGGGAGTGCCGCGAGTTGCCAGCTCGCCCGCCGCGAGATCGAGAATCCCGGTCGTTCTGCCGAGCATCTGCGCCCGGATGAGCGTGCCACCGCAAATCAGCTCGACGTCGTCGGGATGGGCAGCGATGGCGAGGATGTCGACGTTTTTCATGCGCGAAAGTTACCCGTGCCCGCCCGGCGGGGATACTTCTCGAAGGCCGCTACTCGTAGCGCAACGCATCAATGGGGTCGAGCCTGGCAGCCCGTTGCGCAGGAAGAATCCCGAATATGAGTCCGATGCTTACCGAGACCATTACCGCGACGACCGTGAGCGTCAGCGGGACCGCGGCGTCGATCTTCATTGCCAGCGTTGCCAGCCTGCCGAAGATCAGGCCGATCAGGATGCCAAGCACGCCACCGAATCCGGTGAGCGTAGCGGCCTCCACTAGAAACTGAAAAAGGATCTCCTGCTTTGTCGCCCCGAGCGCCTTGCGAATGCCGATCTCGCGGGTCCGGCTCGTCACCGAGACCATCATGATCGCCATCACACCGATACCGCCGACCAGCAGTCCAACGCTCGAGAGAACGATCATCACCAGAAAGAACACGCCGGTGATCTTGTTGAAGGTGTCGAGGATCTGGTCCTGAGTGATCAGATCGAAGTTATTCTTATCGGCCGGACGCAGCCGTCGCATTTCGCGCAAAGCGATAGTTACTGCCTCCTGCGCGTCGGCCGTAGCCACACCTTTCTTCGGCTTCACCGGGAGGTAAACGGCGTTGGTTTTGTCGAGCGTGAACTGATGATCGAGCATCTGGTACGGTACGATCGCGCCGATGTCCTGTCCGGGCGGCGAGAAGATGTTGCCAGGCTGCGCATAAAGGCCGATGACGCGCGCAGGACGTCCACCCACCCTGATCATCTTGTCCAGCACCGATTCGCGCCCGAACAGCTTGCGTGCGGCGTTTTCGTCGAGAACGGCGACGCTCGCTCCGGATGTCATCTCCGCAGGTGTGAACCAGCGCCCATCGAGTAGCTCCCCGCCTTGTATCTCCTGATACCGGTCGTCCGCACCGACGATGAGGATGAATTGGGTGCGCTGGGCCTCGTAAGAGAGCCGTCCATTGTATTGTCCCCAGATCGCGGCGTAGGAAACCTCGGGAAGCTGTCTTATGCGCTCGGCTTCCTCCACGACGAGATCTGGCCGAACCCGGATCCATTTCGGTAGCCTGTCGGGGTTCACCGGCGTTTGGGAAAAAACCTTGACGACGTAGAACGTCGTCGGACCCGCGATCTCGATCGTGCGCACGATCTGCTCCTGAATTCCCTGAACGATCGCCGCCATCGCCATGACCGTGGATACTCCAATCACGACGCCGAGGATCGTCAGTGAGGATCGCAGCTTGTTCGCCCTCAACGTATCCAGGGCGATCTGGACGTTGCTCTTGATCCGCTCGGCGATGATCATTCTGCGCGCAGCGCGGCGATCGGGTCGAGCTGCGCCGCACGCGACGCCGGATAGACTCCGAACAGGACGCCCACTCCAGCGCCAAGAGCGAGAGCGAGCGTGACAGACCACAGGCTTACTCGCGCGGGAAGCGGAGACGCGAGGCTTACCAGCGAGGCGAGACCCCACCCTGCGGCGACGCCGCAGAGCCCGCCAAGGCTCGCCAGCACGATCGCCTCGACCAGAAACTGCTTCCGAATGTCGGCAGACTTGGCGCCGAGGGCTTTGCGCACCCCGATCTCGTGGGTGCGCTCGGTTACCGACATCAGCATGATGTTCATGATGACGATGCCGCCGACGACGACTCCGATCGCGACGATTGCCGGAATGACGGAGAAGAGAATTCGAGTCAGGTTCTTCCAGAACTCCACGAGCGCATCTGCCGTCTCCACCGAGTAATTGGGCTCATCGCTCGGCCGAAGATGGTGCGCAACCCGCATCGCCTCGTCAGCGCGCTGCATCCCGCTGGCGACAAGGTCAGCAGCCGGCATTTTGACGGAGACTGTATTCGTCTTTCGACGCCCGTAGAGCATCTCGAAGTTTGGGAGCGGCAGCAGGACGAAGCCATCGAACGATTGCCCCAGCACACGGCCTTTCTTGGCGATGGTGCCGATTACCGTGTAGTGCTGCCCGAGAATCCTGATGTCCTGGCCGACCGGGTCCACGTGCTCGAACAGCTTCTCCGCCACGTCGGCGCCGATCACCGCGACGGGCCTGCGGTCGTGTACATCCACATCGCTGATCGGGCGGCCGCTGGCGAAAACGTAGTCCTGCACGATCTGATACGGCGCAGTGACGCCAAGTATGACGACGTCGCCAATTGTCTTGTTGCGCCATACGATGTCTGATATCGGCGTCGGCCAGCCCGATTGGAGACTGACAGCGAGCGCTTCGGGGACCGCGGCAATCACCGCTCGCGCGTCCGACTCTGTGATGCGCGGCCGTTTCTGGAGCTTCCGCCATTCTTCGTCGTCGAACAGTCCGATGCGAATTGGCGAGCGCCTCACCTGGAACGTGTTGGCGCCGATCAGTGCGCTGGCAAGGTTCTCCTTCACGTAAGCGTTCATTCCCGTGATGATTGCCACCACGGCAACCAGGAACGCTACCGACACGATGATACCAACCAGCGTGAAGAACGACCTCAGCTTGTTGACGCGGATCTGCTCGAGCGCGGTGACGATTACATCGGTGAAACGCATGGCCCCTAATTTCGGGGGGCGGGCACGCCGGCGCTACGCCTTTGTACTGACCGTTGCCCCCGGAGCGCCCTCGTGCTTGGTAACGATTCTCACCGCGATCATGATTGACGCGAGGAGGGGAACCGCGACGAGCAGGCCGAGAACACCAAAGACGATTGCCATCAGCGCCTGCATCACTATCGTCAGTGCCGGCGGCACATTCACGCCCTCTTTCATGAGGATGGGAATGAGCAAGTGGTTCTCGATGAATTGAATGCCCACGTAGGCGATCCCCACCGCCAGCGCTTTCTCAGGAGAGTCGACGAAGCCCATCGCTATCGCGGGGATGGAGCTGATAATCGGTCCGATCGTAGGCACGAACTCGAGAAGTCCCGCGAGAATTCCGAGTGGAACGGCTGCTCGCACCTTGAGCACCATCAGCACTATGGTGCTCACGGCGCCAATGACGATCATCGCGATGAGCTGGGTTACCAGCCATTTCCTGAGTGTGACGGCGATCGCGCCAAGTACCTGCTCCGTTTGTGTCCGCGCGTGCTGCGGCACGAGGTGCAGGAATCCACGGCGGTACGTTGATGGGTCGATGGCGATATAAATCGCCAGGAAAATGACCAGAACAATTCCGGCCAGCACCGCCAGCGTGGATCCAAGAGCGTGCAGGAAGTAGCGGCCGACTCCCCCGATCTGGGACAGCAGTCGGTCACGAAGCGACGTCGGCGCAGGCGCAGTAACCACCGGCTTGGCGACGGTTCCTCTTGCGGAGTCCGAGATGCCAGCGATGCCCCCAGTGTCCAAATGCGCGCTAGCGCCCGAATCGGCCGCAATAGGAGCGGGGGCGGCGGGCGTCGGAGCTTCGTCCTCGCCCAAGCCGGTGATCGTCGCTATCACACCGCCACCGCGCGACTGCACCCAGTTCTCGAGTTTCTCGAGGGCCTGCGGCAGCTTGGTGCGGAGCTCGGTAGTCTGCTCCCGCACCGTCGGGCCGATCCAGCTGCCGAACGCCGCCACCAGCCCGATGAATACGAAGACAATGAGCGGAGCCGCGATGCCTCGCGGGACCTTCCAAGCCTGGAGGCGATCTACTCCAGCGCTCACCGCCAGCGCAAAGAGCACTCCGAGGAAAACCGTGAGGATGAGAGTCCGCGTGTGCCACAGCAGCAAGAGTGCGACGGCGAGAGCGACGACCATCGCCGCGACACGAACCGCGTCCAGCCGCTGTGCATCTCGTGCTTCGTTCATGGGCTCCAGTCTATCCGCGCCGCGGGTTTCCCGGAAGCGCTGCTACCCTGCGCGACTTCTGCCCGCGGCTCTGGCGACCCAAATAAGCCAACCGCCGAACACCAACATCCACAGCGGCAGCAGGTAATTGTTGAGATCAGCAATCGGGGTAACAGCTGGGCTGACGTTGCGCCACATCCCAATCAATCCAAGCGCCCCGACGACAATGCTCGACCAACCGAGCCAGCGGCGCGTCTCCACGCGGCGGAGAAGTCCGACCCCGGACAGGACGAAGAAGAGACTGAAGCTCAGCTCGCCGAGGAACTCACCAATGAAATTTCCGAGATATCGGTTGAGGCCATCGAACGTCGCAGCCAGAACTACCCGCTCGCTCGCACCCGACGCGGCCCAAGCCCGCGCGAGCTCCCAGTGAATGCTTGGCCACCGCATCAGACCAAGCATCATGCTCACAGCGGCCACAACAGCGAAGAGCATCGCAAGACGCATTGGTCCCCTTGCTCGATCGCGCAGTGCTTCGAACGCGCCGACGCCTGCCGGCAGCCAGATCAGAGGAAGGATCGCGTAAAAAGCCCAAGCCGCACGTCCAGGGTTCCCGGTTGCGAGGAGCGCCGGCAGAACATCCTCGGCGCTGCCATCGAGAACTTCGGGATAATTGAACCGGGCAGCGAGGTAGGCGAATACAGCGAGGAAGCCGATCGCTCCGAGAACCAGCGCCAGGCCGCCGCCCAGCACCGTACCACGCGCGAATCTCTCCGTAGTGCGACCGGTCTCCGCGCGGATACTACTCGTATCTAAGCGCCTCTACCGGATCCAGGCGTGCCGCGCGCGCGGCGGGCAAAATGCCGAACAGGATTCCCGTGAATGCGCTCGTCGCGAGTGCCGCAGCCACGGCCGACATCGGGGTCGAGGCGGGAATTGCAGGAAAAGCCGTCTTGATTGCGAGGGCGACAAGAATGCCGAGCACCAGACCGATCCCGGCGCCGATGCTCGTGAGCGTCGCCGCTTCGACCAGGAACTGCCAGAGGATCGCGCTCTTCGTCGCTCCGAGAGCCTTACGCACTGCGGACTCGCGCGTCCGCTCGGTGACGCTGATCATCATGATCGCGACCACGCCCACGCCGCCCACAAGGAGTCCGACTGACGAGAGTGCGATGCCAACCACGAAGAAAGTGCCGAACAACTGATTGTAGATGCCCATCAGGCGATCCTGGGTGACAATCTCGAAGTTATTCTTCGCCGTCGAGCGCAAGCCGCGGTTTGCACGCAAGAGCGCGGTCACGTCGTCCGTCGCTTCCGCGGTGGTCACCCCGGGCTCGGGTTTCACGATGAAATCGACGCCGCGCATCCATGGCCTCAGGCTGCGGCGCGCCGACTCGAATGGCACGATCGCCTTTGCCTGGTCGCCACCACCCGCGGAAGTCGGGGTCCCCATCGGACTCGCCGTGTAGTGATAGACGCCGATCACTTTGAAGCCAACTCCATCGACATTGATCATCTTGTCGATCGGATCCGACGTTCCAAACAAGCGCTCGGCGAGCTTCTGATTGACGATGATCACCCGCGCCGCAGTGGTGTTCTCGGCGTAGGTGAAACTGCGTCCGGGGTATATGTCTCCCCCATCGACATCGACCCAGTTGGGCGTGTAGATCTCCATGCCGGTGCTGGTCTGCTTGTCCTTGTACTGAAACTTCGCGCCGGTGCCGAGGTGCGCCGTCACAGCCTTGATCGTCGGCAGCCGCTCGATGGCGGTCGCCTCGTCAATGGTGAGGGCCGGGTTGCGTCTCTCGGGGCAGGTTTCGTCGGAGCCGTCGCAGGCCTGAAACCCGCTGATTGGGCGCCGGTAGATGTAGAACGACGTCGGCCCGGCAGCCTCGAGATCCTTGGCAAAGCTCTCGTTGATTCCGCGCACCACCGACGACATCGCGACGACGACGAACACGCCTATCGCGACGCCCATGATGGTGAGAGCGGCGCGAACCTTGTTGGCGCGGATTGCGTCGATCGCCATCCCCACCCCTTCGAGTGCGTTGAAAATGCGTAGCGCAAAGTTCATTGCTATTCCTTCCTCAACGCTTCGATCGGATCGAGCGATGCCGCTCGGCGAGCCGGGTAGACGCCCGAGATGATTCCGACAACCGTTCCGAGGAGCGTCGCCACCACGATCGACCACGGCGCGACGGCGGCCGGCAGCGGAGTCTTCCACTCGATGATCTTCGCGATCACGATGCCGAGGATGATACCAATGACGGCACCGAGAGTGCTCAGAGTCGCGGCCTCGACCAGGAATTGGCGCATGATGTCGCGTCGTCTCGCGCCCAGTGACTTCCTGATTCCGATCTCACGCGTCCGCTCCGCGACGGCGACGAGCATGATGTTCATGATCACCAGGCCACCGACGATCAAGCCGATTGCGGGGAAGGCTGTTCCGGCCATGGTCATCACCTTCTTTAGCTTGTCCATGAACGCCAGCGCGCTTGCTGACGTCTCCATGAAGAAGTTGTCGGGTTCGCTCGGACGCAGCTTCCGGCGTCCGCGCATCACCTCGCGCACCGACTCCATGGCATCCCCCATCGTGAGCGAAGTCGGCGCCTGGACCATGATGCCGTCAACGTCCCCGCGCGGATTTGTAAAGTGGTGCAAGGGTGAGTTGTAAGGCGCGATCGCGACGCGATCGAGTGAGAGGCCGAACACAGAGCCCTGCTTCTCCAGAACCCCAATCACGGTGTACGGCATGCCTTTGATTCTTAGCTGACGGCCGAGCGGATCGAGATCCCGGAAGAAGTACTTCGCGACCTCGTCACCAATCACAACGACGGGAGCGCCGAGCGTGGCTTCCTGCGTCGTGAACAGGCGCCCGACGTGAACATCGTACTTCTTGATGGTGAAGTAGTCGCCGTCCACTGCGTGCGCTTCGACCTGCTTGGGGCGGGAGTACTGCGATTGCGCCTGCAGGAATTCCTGGCTTTCAACGGCGTATCTCGATCCCGGCGGCAGCACGCTTGCCACGAGCGGCAGGTCAGAGTGGTAGATGCGCGGCCGGCGCAGCCACATCCGCCACTCTTCCTCAGAGCTGGCGCCGTCTCCGAACCAGGGAAAGCGGCGAAGCGTAAAGGTGTTCACGCCCAGCATCTTCGCGGCAAAGTCGTTCTCCATGTAGCTGCTCATGCCCTGAACGATTGAAATGACCGCAATCAGGAACATCACGCCGATCGTAACGCCGAGGAGGGTGAAGAAGCTTTTGAGCTTCTGCACGCGAATCTGCGCCAGAGCGAGCCAGATGGCCTCGACGAACGGCACGCTCAGTCCTTCCGGTGAAGATCAGGCGGAGCGATGCCGGCGGATTTGATGAAGGTGGCGCGCTTCTCGTCGCTGGCGACAAGTCCGTCGCGGAGCAGTATGACGCGTCGCGCGTGTGCCGCGATGTCCGCTTCGTGGGTCACCATGATGACGGTCTGGCCCTGCTCGGCCAACCCTTCAAAGACGCGCATGATTTCTTCGGATGTGGTCGAATCGAGATTTCCGGTGGGCTCGTCGGCGAGAAGGATCGACGGCTGATTCACCAGCGCACGGGCGATCGCGACGCGCTGGCGCTGACCGCCCGAGAGCTCGTTCGGCCGGTGTTGGATCCGGTCTCCGAGCTGCACGCGCTCGAGAGCTTCAGTGGCTCTCTTCCGCCGCTGGTCCGATCCGACCCCGGCGTAAACCAGCGGCAGCTCGACGTTGTGCAACGCCGTCGCGCGTGGAAGGAGGTTGAAGGTCTGGAACACGAATCCGATTTCGCGGTTTCTGACTCGCGCCAGCTCGTCCTCGTCCTTGTCGGAAACCAGCTCGCCGTTCAGCCAGTATTCGCCGCCGTTCGGCGTGTCGAGGCAGCCGATCAGATTCATCAGCGTCGACTTTCCCGAGCCCGACGGCCCCATGATCGCCACGTACTCGTTGCGGCGGATCGCGATGTCGACGCCGCGCAAGGCGTGCACGACTTCACCACCCATGTCGTAGTCACGCTTCAATCCACGCGTGACGATGACCCAATCCTTTTCCGGAGCGGTGCCCATACCGGCGGCAACCACCTGCCGCTCAGCGGTGGTGCTGAGCGGGATTTCATCTGTATGCATTAGGTCTTCGCCGGCTCGCCGGGCTTTTTCGGTTGTTCCTTTTGTGCGCGCACCGTTGCGCCGTCCTTGAGCTCGCGGATGGCCTGGTAGGTACCGCCGACGATGTTCTCGCCTTCCTTGAGGCCGGTGAGCACTTCAAAGTACTTCTCACCCGCGATACCAACCTTTACGGGCCTGAAGCTGACTTTGTTGTTGGCACCGACCACAAAGACGCCCTCTACATCGCGTTTGCCGACCTGCTTCGCCGGACCCCGCTTGGCGAGCGTGAGCGCGGTGTCCGGCTTCACGCTGTCCTCGCGCACCGTGAGAGCGATGATCGGAATCGAGAGCGCGCCCGTCCGCGTCTGGGTGATGATCTTGGCAGTAGACGAAAAATCCGGACGGGTTTCCGCTGGAGCATTCAGAAGCTGGATGGTCACCTCGTAGTCAATCGCCTGGTCAGCCGAACCACCCGTGCCCCCCGTCGTCGCGCCCTTGACGGAGCTGTTCGAGATCTCCGACACGCGGCCAATGAAGGTCGTGTCGGGGAAGGCGTCCAGCTGGATCACAGTCGAGTCGCCGATCTTGATCCGCGACACGTCGGTCTCGTCCACCTTGACCTTGGTCTCGAGCACGCTCATGTCGCTGATCGTAAGCATCGTGGCGGCGTCCTTGTTGAACGTCCCCTGAATTGCCGTCTCGCCCTCTTCGACACTGAGACGAGTAATGCGTCCGCTCATCGGCGCGACAATCGTCGTCTTGCTCATGCTCGACTGGGCGTCGCGCAGAGACGCGTTGGCCTGATCGATCGCGTGGCTGGCTGCTTCGAGCTGTGCCTGCGCTACTTCGACCTGCGTGCGCAGCTGTTCGACCTGCTCATCGGACACTAGAGTAGGATTTGCCTTCTTGAGCGCCATCAGGCGGTCGAAATTCCGCTGAGCCTGAGCGAGGGCAGGCTTGGCCTGCGCCGCCTGCGACCTCGCCGACGCGACGGCGGCGGTCGCCCGCTCGACGTTAGCGCGATATTGCGACGCATCGATCTCGAGCAGGAACTGGCCTCTGGTCACCATCTGGCCTTCCTTGACCGCGAGCCTGACGATCCGACCGCTGATGTCGGCGCTGACGTTGACCTTCGTGTGTGGCTGAACTTGGCCGCTGGCCGTCACGGAAGCGACTAGATCGCGCTTCTGAACCCTCTCGACGCGGACTTCGACCGCCTTGTTGCGGCCCTTCATCGCGCTGGTGACGCCGATGATCACGATCGCGAGAACGATCACGCCGGCAACTGACCATTTGGTGCGTTTCTTCATTTGTCGATCCGATTAACGAAGGGAATGACCAACCGCGCTCTCCAGAGCGGCGAAGGCCTTGTGATAGTCATAGACGGAATTGATTCTTTCACTCTCGGCGCGCTCATAGGTAGCGCGCGCCTGAGTCAGGTCGACGAACGTCGTCGCCCCGATCTTGTAGCGGTCCTGCACGAGCTTGAGCTCCTGTCTCGCCTTGGCTGCATTCTGCTCCTGCAGCGCCACGGTCTTCTCCGCCGTCGTCACGATCAAATACGCGGCGGTTACATCGGCCGTGAGCGCGAGCTCTCTCGCCCTGACACTGTAGCGCGCATCGGAACGGCTCGCCATCGCTTCCTGCAACCGCTGCTCGCGAGCAAATCCATCGAACAAAGGCAGCGAGAGCACGGCGGTCAACGATCTCGGAGACTTCGTAAAATTGAACGGAAACTTTGAATTAGTGCTGCGAATCGCCTGCTCATCGGCAGGGGTGAAGGTGATGGCGCTGCACTGTGCGAGCTGGTTTGAAAGGTTGAGAGCAGCGCGCACTTCTTCGGTGCGGACGCAACTCGTCCTGGCCGCATCAGCCTGCGCTAGCGCCTGCTGCACTGGGAAACTCGAATTCGTGTAGCCGTAGGTATATCCACCGATTCCGGTCGACAGCGAGAGAGTGGGCGAGTACTCCCCCTTTTCGCGCCTGACGTTCAGATCGGCGACGTGCTCTCTCGAACGGAGCGCTACAACTCCCGGGTTCTGGGTGCGTGCCGACTCGACCAGTTGCTGCAGGTTGAGATTGAGCGCAACGACGGGAAACTGGCTGACGAGCTTCACATTAGGCGGTTGGGGGACTCCCATCTGCTGAAACAGTCTGAGTTTCTCGATCTCCACCTGATTCCTGGCCTTGAGCGCCTGAACCCTCTGCAGTCCCAACGCGACTTCGGCGCGCGAGACGTCGAGCTGCGTGCCCGAGCCGACGATCTCCCGCGCCTGGGCGAGAATCAGCTCCTGCTGCGACGCCACAACGAGCGAATCCTGAAGATCGGCGGTTGCTTCCGCCTGCAGCACCGACAGATACTGCTGCGCAACATTGCTACGCAAAGTCTCGGTGGCGCCGGTGATGTCCGCTTCGACGGCGTCACGGTTGGCGCGCTGCAGGCTGGGCGTGATGAGCGTGGCGCTATTGAGCCGATAATTGAATCCGATCTGATAGCTCGATTGATTCACATCGGAGCTCGCACCGAGGCTTGTTCCGCTGAAGATCTGCTGCCCGCCCTGCTGGCGCTGCGCGCTAAGAGACGCGTCCGCCGTTGGGAGCAACGCGCCGTACGCGCTACGCACCGCCGCTCGAGCACCGATTCTGTTGTTGAGAGTCTGCTGCAGCACCGGATTATTGCGCCTGGCCAACTCTATCGCCTGGTCCATCGTGAGCGTGGTCTGTACCACGGTGTCACGGGGAACAACCTGGGCGGATGCCTGCGTGGCAGCTGCAACTAGAGCTATGAAGAGCAAGTGTCGCATTGTTGTTAGGAAAGGTGGGTTTTCAGGACGTACGCGCAACTATATAACAGAGTTTCAGGCCCCGACACATCGAGTTTTCTTAAGATTGAATTAAGGAGCTTCGCCGGTGACTCTTTCTCGGCGTCTCACCACCCGGTCGGCTGCCGTG